>Ga0316600_10000387_pt1 | contig 22121 bp, 24 predicted proteins | sample OWC_soil_day5_CT_FD_207652 | JGI IMG/M metagenome (GOLD analysis project Ga0316600, IMG submission 207652) | Wetland soil microbial communities from Old Woman Creek delta, Ohio, United States - OWC_soil_day5_CT | ecosystem: Environmental > Terrestrial > Soil > Wetlands | place: USA: Ohio... | reverse complement strand
GGTAAGGAGTTTCTGGAACGTAAAGAAAATCTATACTGTAAAGATTGTAGGGAAGCCCGGAAAAAGCAGTATTTAAAGAAAAAGGCATTACTTGATAGATAAAAAAGTCTCATAAAAGGGAGGAGCCAGCAAGATGGGGAAATCCTGTCGGCTGTGTATGAAAAAAAGTTTTATTTAAAGGTGTTTGTCCTCTTTACAGTTATTAATATACCGTGGAGTTGTGTCGGGAGTTTGATGGAACTGTGAAGAGTTTGTGAAAGAAAGATTGTACATTGAGAACTTAATATTGATAGTTAGAAGAATTTCTTGTATTATTAAAGAAAAATCGGAGATTGGAGGAAAAAATAATAAATAATTTTGTACATATTTATTTAGAAACTCAAAACCTTTTAGTACGTCAATATACGATAAATGATATAGAACGGTTATATGAGATTATGTCAAATCCCCTAGTTCACCAATATACAAAAGATAAAAATCGTCCTTGGGATAGACTTAAGACAGAGCAATACATTCGATTTTTTATGGATAAAAATTTTGTTACCTTAGATTGTTTTCATGGTGCTATAATTGAAAAAGCAAGTAACAAGATAATTGGATTAGCTGGACTAAATCCATATAAGGAAAACGAACCTGAGATTGAATGGAAACTCGGTGTAATGTCTTGGAATAAAGGATATGCAACTGAAATCGGAAAAGAAATAATATCTGAAGCATTCAATACAACAAACATCAGCGGTATTTATGGAATGGCTGATCCGGAAAATGTTGCTTCGAGAAGAGTGCTTCAAAAAATAGGCATGAAATATATGGGTATAAATAAATTTAGAGACAAAAAGGATGCATTTTATTATATTGGAAGATTATAATAACGAACTGCTAACTATCAATATTTAGTTAGTAGTTTTTTATTGCCAGAAATTAATTAAACTGATATTTAAAAGAAACATTGTTCCTTGATAATTGAATATTGATAGTTGGTAGAATATGGGGTACCATATAAAGTAAATATAAAAGATGGGATGTGATATTACGGAAAGCAATATTTACTCAAAAGATATGGTTTATAATTATTTATATCAGTACTCACGTTTTTACAGCATACGATTATATGAATGCGAAACTTTATATTTAGAAGGAAAAGGATATGCAGCTATAACTTTACTATTTGCTTGTTTGGAAAATATAGTTAAATCAGTTGCTAATGATTTTGATTCTTCCTTTTATGCGGTAGTAGAAAAAGTTAAAAATCGTTGTATAATAACGAATGATGAGTATAATTTTATTAGTATAAATGATAATTCAATAAGAAAAATACGTAATTTATTTGCTCATGCTAACGTAATTGCTATAAACTTAATCAATTATGAAAATGGTAATGAAATATTATATCCATTATCAGAAGAAGAATCATGCTTATTGTTGTATGAAAAGACATCGTTGATTATTTGTAATATAATTTTTAAGCTTGTTATCGATAATTTCATTGATGATGTGAGAAACAAATTCACAATTGATCTTGCCCAAGCTATAAGTAACTGTAATTTACAATTTAAAACATTAACATCAAAAGAAATGCTTGTGTTAAAAGGATTTCCTGAAGATTATATATCGGATGATTTGGACATACCAGAAGATGCAAGGCTTAGATTAATTGATAATGTATAAGCGTTTGGTACTTATTTATAAATAATATAAATTCCTAACTATCAACATTCAGTTGGTAGTTTTTTATTGCCCAAAAGGAGGATACATTGAGAAAATCATCAAAAGATTGCAGAGCAGATAGAGCCAGCGTAAACAGTCGCATACAGGCCGAGGCGGATGCAGCTATTAAAGCACCGCCGGTAATGACCGGAAGTGCAATAGATCCAGCATATTTGTTTACAAGCTTATGCCCGGATTCGAAGCGCAGGATGCCACCGGTGAGAAAGAAGGTGCAGCATGAAGCTTAAAGATAAACAGAAAATCACTGTCCAGGTTTATCCTGGTAGGAAGTTCGGGATCATGATCGGCAGCAACGACGGTCTGATCGGGATCTTACTAAAAAGTGGTGAATACATAGACGTTCCACAGGAGCGAGTAAGGATTGTGTCAGTGGAGGTGGAAAATTAAAAAGACAAAAATAGAGTACAGTAGCAAGAAATGTCAATGTTGTGGAAAGTTATATCCTCCGAAGACAGATCAGAAAAGATGTAATTGTAAGCAGGCTGGGTGGTTACTTGATTCCGGAACATGGCATGAGCCGAAAATATTAGGTGTAAAGCCAACAAATATACAACCGCCTGAAAAAAGTTGATGGAGGAAATTTAATATATGAATCGGTCAAAAGTTGAATGGTGTGATCATGAATGGAACCCAATAACCGGATGCTCTGACAAGTGCATCAAATGTACTTATACCAAGTTTATACGTGGCTTTGGTGGTGCTGATAGCAGATTTAATCTTTCAAAAACTCATATGTATAGGCAGGAAGGTGATCTTTGCGTCTTAGAGTCTGAATTTACCTCAGAAACAGGGTATAAAAGCGATTATCCTTTTGGTATGTTGCCAACGTACCATCGATATAGATTAGGGCGCTTGGGTACCCTTAGCACCGGTAAGAATTTGCTTTGCGGTACTATTGGTGAAATGTTTGGGTATGAATCTTTGTGCTATAAAGAGATATTTGATGCTTGTAGATTGTATTCCCAAAATAACTATCTCTTCCTTTCATCAGATTCTGGATATAATAAGCTGTCGTTTACTTTGCCAGCGGAAGATAATATGTGGTACGGAAGTGTGATTTATAAAAAAGAGGATCCGGTATTTGCAAAAGATGGATACCATTGCTTCCTTTACATTAACCCGAAAGAAGATGTGGCTATTAATTTGTCAGAATTAGATGTTCGGGTAGAATGGGTAGTTGTTGGTACCGGCGGCTGCAGGTATGGAAATAAAAAACAGATGCCTGAAAAGGAATGGATTGTCAATATTATTGAATATGCAGAAAGATTGAGCATTCCAATATTTATAGAATCTGCTATAAGCCTGAATTATCAGCTTCCACCTAGAAGAGAGTACCCGGATCAGCTGACGTGGAGTTCTGGACGTCGGTATTTTGGGGAACTCAAGGAGAAAATGGTCGGTGTATGTGGAAAATGTAAACGAGAAGAATTAAAGCAGAATATGGTAGCTATATGTGGTCGAGTTCAGAGAGGGAAACAGCCACAACAAATGGGATATCTTTGCAAGGAATGCTTGGCGAAGGTATGCGTGAAATACGATTTCAAAAATGTTATAGGAGGTACCGCTAATGAGTAAAAGAAGCTGCAGGAGAACCGAAGATGCAAAAAAGATTCATGAGAAGGCGGTTAGGATGCGAAAAATGACTGATGAGCAGCTTGTTCATTATGTGGAGGATCGCATTGCAAAAGCGGAGAGTGAAGGTTATAACCGAATAAAAAAAGAGACCAGTGTTGATCTGGAAAATTCTACAGTGAAATATTTTTTAGATGAATTTAGACAGGTTCCTGGAGTAGGGAAGATTACATATAAGCGCCTGATTGAATATGCAAAAGAAAATGGGTATATTTCTGAAGAGTGATGTTGAAAGTAAATTTATAATTTAAAAGAGGGTGCTTTCGCTCCCCTCCATAACCAATATTATTGTAGCAGAGATGCATTTTAATAGCAAGGAGGAGTGTAAAGCATGGATCAAAAGATTTTTATGATTAACGAGTTGGAGTTTGAACGAATGATGAAAGAGGCAGCAAAAATTGGGGCCACTACTGCAATAGAGAAATTAGGAGAAGAAAAGGCAAGGTATAAAAGAGAAGTTGGAAAGAAGAAGCTGCATAATACTGAGTTGTTAATGAGAAATTATCGGGTATTAAAGGTTCATACCGATAATTCAGTTTTTGATGCTGCTCATCTAAATGAATCCGCAGCGGATATCCTAATTAATATGATGTCTCTAAAAGATGATGGAATGGTAGTTGAAAGTATTAAACGATCAGCAGAACGGACTGCTATTATGATGGCGCATATAGATGCAATGTTGGACTTATTTAAGCGATTGTGCGAGAGGTCCTGCAACGAACTACAAATGCGAAAATATGATGTGTTATATCAACTTTATATAGCAGGGAGCAACATGACCGTTAAACAGTTAGCGGAGCATTACAATATATCCAAAGAAAGTGTTTATGCGGATAAAAATTCTGCGATAAAGCAATTATCGGCTCTTCTGTTTGGTATTGATGCGTTGAAATGAGGTTGTTATGTATGAAGTTGCAAGATTATTAGATTTTGTACCAGGACCAGAAGGTACCGAGCTGAAATTATTAGTACCAAGGGTTAATCTAATGGAACCTATAATCACTAAGGAGATTACTGAATGTGGTATCTGGCTTGATGATGGTCGACAAATAAGTGCGGCACAGCGAAAAAAGATATTTGCAATGTTCAATGATATTTCTGAATGGACCGGATACAGTCCAAAGGAAACTCATGAGGTAATGAAGTATGAGTACATTAGGTATACTGGCGGTCCTGAGTTTTCCCTTAGTGATTGCAGTATGGACTTTGCACGTGATTTCATTAGCTTTCTTCTGGATCATGCGTTAGCTTATGGAATGTGGTTATCGGATCTAGGAGTAAATCGAACTGATGATATTAACCGGTATTTGTATTCCTGCCTGAAACACAAGCGTTGCTGTGTATGTGGCAAAGCAGGGGAAACGCATCATGAGGACGCTATAGGCATGGGGAATAATCGGAAAAAGCTTGATGACTCGAAACACAGAAAGATATGTCTCTGTAGAACAGAACATACCGAAGCGCATACAATTGGTATGACTGCTTTTTCAGAAAAGTATAAGGTATATGGTATTATTTTTAATGATTAAAAAAGGAGGTCAGGCTTTTCGGGAAAAGCTACAGTTCCGGCAGATAAAATAAAAGTATCTCAATCAATCTTCCCGATCGACCGGAGCTTCTTTGGCTGGGAATCTGATTGAGATACTTTTTAATGCTTGTATAATTTTTAATATATAATATAATTAAAATACAGATTTTTTAAGCGTCCCATTATGATTAGAAGAGGGGGTATAAAGTGAATTGCAAAATAAAATATGGAGAGTATTATAATTATGTTTCCAGAAAAGATTATGTTGTCATTAGATTTTATCAATTGCAATTGTTAAGTCGTAAGTTTCTGCGATATATAATTTTGATGATAAAAGAATGGTTCAATCTTACTTTCGTAATATCTACAGTCGCAGTTTTAATTTACCTTATCTTAGCATATTATTTGGGCAATTACTATAAGGGTTACGGATTGCGAAGAACTCTTTGGGAAAATAAAAGTATACTATTTACTTTTTTGGTCGCACCTAATCTTATTAAATTTACAATAAACAAAAATCGAAAAAAAAGCAATGCAGTTAGAAAGCATGATATGTATAAAGAATTGTATTTATCATTTGACTATATTATAAGGCAATATTTTAAAGATAAACTAGGAATAAATTATACAGATGGCTGCATGTATACACATGATGGTTTTAAAGATATAAAAAGAGAAGTTGATATTGTGAATGTTAATTCAAATGAATTTATAGTCTTTTGCAAAAATCTCGAAGATCAATTGCCAATAATTAAGATTTCTAAAGAAATAGATTACTATTTTAATGATTTTAAAAAAATTAGAGATTTAAAAATTATAGCTGAGACTTATGAGAGAAGATATAAAGATATTATGGAAAGAACTAAGGGGGCAAAATATGTTTTAATTGATACAGTATGGGAAGTTATTGAATATTATTTCAATTACATAGAAATATTTGGTACTAATGAGAGATATAGAATAGATACTGATATTCAAATAAAAATAGTAAATATTTGCATGAAAAATGAGAATAATCGTGAATTTCTAAAGAGGCAATACGATTTGGCGAGTATGTCAAGAATTGGTTATGAAATACCTGATTCTGATTATGATTATGGATAACCATTAACGCCTTCCCAAAGGTCCGTTGTTGAGTTGGGAATAAAAGCAGAGAAAGTCCAAGGTATCCGCCTTGGATTTTCTTGTCTTTGTATCTCGATTTTCAACCCTGGTTGAGGAGTTGCTCCAGCCGAGAACTTTGTTATGATATATTTTTCATACTTGTAAAATTTTCCATTTATAATATAATTAAAATGTAAATTATAATTGAAGAATTTGAAAGGTTTGGTATATGGAAAATAATAATACAAATTCGAAAAATGTATATGATAAACTACTAAATGCTATTCAAAATAAAAATTTCCTTTCAATAGTATTTGTATTGATACCAGTATTAATTTTTCTTAGCTATTTAGTAGGAAATATGTTTCCCCAAATAGCTATTAAAACAAGGTATGGTATATTTGATATATTGGGAACATATATAGATCTTATATCATGTGGTGCTACGGTAATATTAGGAGCAATTGCTCTTAGTCAAACAAATAAGCTGGATAGGGCTAACAAGGTACTTGCTTGTAAAGCGTTTGCTTCGGATAATTATTCTAAAATAATTGCACGTAATATTAAAATGAATGATTATCGACAAGCTAACATAGAAGAACCTTTATTTTACATAGATAATTATATTGGCTTTGGTGAAACACACTATGCTATGATAGTAGGATTTGATATAATATTCGATTCTTCTGAGTATATTAAATACATCAAACTAATTAGCTTAAGTATAAACACTGGATATGTAACGACCGAGGACCGTAAACAAGGAGATTTCTTTTTCTGCGATAGCTTTGAAGATTCCGAAGGGTATAAAAGGATATATGATTTTAATCCCAAAGAAAAGACGACCTGTGTTAGTATAAAGCAAGATAGTTCAAACAATAAAGTTTTTCACTTATTTATGGCTTTTGAAAATATAACGAGCGAAGAGCAAATCACATCATCTAAACTTGAAAAATTTAAGGAGCAACTTATTAAAAGCAAGAAGAACCAGATGTGTTTAAGCGTAGAGGTTGTGAATAGCTTTGATGTAATTACAAGAGGTTGGTTTGAATTTGAATTCTCAATTATTAATGAAAGAACACATACAATTAATAACATGTTTATAACGACAGGTATAGATATGGATTTAACCGCTAGAACGCTTTAGTTAACATAGAAAAAGTACTGTCCTCTACGCTCCCCCGTCAAAGACAGTACTTTTTCTACCATTAAGCCTTTCCCAAAGATCTGTTGTCGTGTTGGGAATAACAGCAGAGAAAGTCTAGGGTACACGCTCTGGATTTTCTCTGCTGTTATTTTCCTTGTATTATTTTCCATTTATAATATAATGAATATAGAATTATTCATTTATTAATAGGGTGGCATAGCTTAATATAATTGCAATAATGGGAAGTTAGAGCATCAAGAGATGCGCTGGGGGATAAATGTATGTACGAACAAGAATTTCAAAGAATTGTAGACGCCTCAAGAAACCATTCCTTAACATTTTTTGTTGGCGCAGGTGTTTCGGCTCTATCCGGAGCTCCCTCCTGGAAAAAGTTAATACAGGAAATTTGCTATAGGCTAAAACGTCCTATAAAAGAGGCGTATTCGTCAGATGAAAATTTGCAAATTCCTCAGATGTACTACTACTCTATCGAGAAAGATGATGATACGTATTATAGCTTTATTGAAGAGATGCTTACCGCTAATAACCTCCTACCAAATGAAGTTCACAAAGAATTGTTAAACTTCAATCCAAGCTCTTTTATAACAACAAACTTTGATAGCCTTATTGAGGAAGCTGCTATCCTATATTGTCAAAGCTTTAAGGTAGTTGCATGTGACGATGAAGTCTCAAGCATTAACGGTGACAGATATATATTGAAACTTCATGGTGACTTAAAGCATAAAAACATTGTATTTAAGGAAGAAGACTACCTAAGTTATAGTGAGAATTTCAAATTAACTGAGACTCTGCTCAAGTCCATTTTTTCAACAAATACAGTTGTTTTTATTGGATATGGTTTAAATGATTACAACATAAAGTTGATCCTCAATTGGGCAAAAACGTTATTAAAAGACCATTTTAATAAGCCTATCTTCATTTATACTGGTGAAACTCCATTAAGTACCGAAGAACTCTTATATCAAGAATCAAAAGGATTATGCGTGATTGAATGTGAAAAAATAGTTAAGCACTCCACTGATTATTTTACAAGATATATGTCTGTTCTAATGGCAATAAAAAAATCATCGGATTTATCTCTCGATGGAAAAACAGAACAAGAGGCCTTTGGCATCCTATATGAACTATTAGAACCTCTTGATAGATTGAATACTTTAAGAATCAGAGATGTTTATTCCAAATTAAATCCTTATATAAAAATAAATGACGACGGGACAATTTGGACTTCCCCTAACAAAAGTGTTCTAATTCAATACTTTTTTAAAATAAATAAGATTTCAGTAGAAGAATATGAGTCACTTCCTAAAGCAATACAAGATAAATATCAAGTGATTTTAAGAGTGTTTAGAAAAGCGCGAATTAATGAAATTGATACAGAAAATAAGAGATACTCTTTTGACGACAAAGAAGTTCACTTTGCTGATCCAAATTGTATAGGTTTTAATTATGAAAACATGTTTGCTTTTGCGTCAAAAAAGTATACTTCAATTCGTGATAATTACAAAAAGGGATTCTATCTTGCACGCTTAAAACAATATGACAAAGCATTCTATATGTTTGCTCAAATTGCTAATCAAGCATTTAAATCTAAGGATTACCTATTTTATTATCTTGCAGAGGTCAACTGTATCAATCTTCGTATAAAGCTACGAAATGCAAATCAGTATTACAACTGTTATGACATTGAAAAAATTGATGCGACAGCTCCAACTGCAGATGACGTTGAGCATTTGTTTGAAAATCTGCCAATTGAGTTTCAGAACCAATACGCCAGCTTCAAAGATATACATTCAGCAAATCTATTATACCAATATTCTTATGAGGCTTTTGCCGATGGTCAAAAGCTTCGGAATGCAATAGAATCAAATTCAATAGAGTATGGTTTTACTAGCAGTGCCAAAGTAATGTGTAGAATTAATGACTATTTACATTTCTTACTGGGTAATGGTATTGTTGTTGATTTTTTTGCTGAATTTAAAAATACTATTAATAACTTGATGTCTCTGCTTGTCTATAAGTATTCTGTGCAAGGTAAAAAAAATCTGCAAGATGAATATTTCCTCGGCTCTACGCAAGAGGAGGTACATTTTGATGAAATAGATTTCTATTGTTTTGTTGAATGCTTTAGTAGCAATGAATTAATACAATTATTTAGTAAGCATAAAGTGGAAACTATCACATTTCAAAATATTGATTTGGTTGAAAATGCAATAAATAATATTCTGAAGTATTCTGAACAGCTAATAAAAAAGAACGCGAGTTTTACAGAGATTATAAACTTACAAAGGCAAATAAAGTCATGTTTAGCTTTACTGCGATATGTTGATATTTCACAGTCATTAGTTGAAACATTATGTCGGTTTCTTTTTAAATATGAATTCCGCGAAATACTAATCAATGATAAAATTTCATTTCTTTATTATCAATTATTACGCAGAGAAATGTATAGTGATGTAACCTCAAAAATAATCGAGGACAAGTTGCTTTTTTATCTAGATTCTCAAATAAGGGCAATTGAGTCCTCGGAAAAATTTAATGAACCCTTGTCTAATAGTGGCCTTACCTATAGCAATTTGATCCACTACATTGCTCCTAAAAATGAGCAATATCATTCACGTAGGGTAGCCAACCGAGTTTTGTATATTATTAAAAACAATATGACTGATATGGTTCCACATATCTTAAAGGATTATTGGAACCATATTTCACCATATTCTCGATACAAAGTAACTACTTGGGTAAAGGAGAAGTTAGCTTATTCTTTTAGCTTTGATATGTTCACATTGCTAATTGAATGCAACGTAAAAATTGATAAAAAATTAATTGAATCCCTTATAGGATACTTACGGGATATAATTCAGAAAGATTCTATAGAATCAGAAAATAGGGAGTTGAAACTGGTTGGATATTGGTGTTTGATAAAAAAACTTCGTAAAGATGATTTTAAACCCTTTGTAGGTGCTAACGATTTTTTTGACTTCTTTTACCAATACGAAAAATTTGATTTTGCTAAATTTGATGTATCGTGGCTTCTAAATCTTAATCTGCAAGCACTTAAAGCTATTGCAAATAACAAATTAGTTAAAGAAAAAATCAGATTTTCTATTGTGTATGTTTTAGATGAGGGAAATGTTTTAGATACAGATAAATTTAAATTATTAGACATATTAACACATCATTTTTGCTAAAGTGTATTATAATGAAGTGAATCTGTAAACAATATTTTCAAAAATAAAAAGAAGTATTGTCCTCGACGTTCGCAGCCGTCAAAGACAGTACTTTTTCTACCCTTAAGTCTTTCCCATAGGACAAATAAATTCCCGCTGTTACTTCTACATAAAGAAAAAGGGGAGAGGACAGCTAATCTGTAACAAACTGATTTATATATTATTTGTTGCGATATCGCAACAAATAGAATTGTTAAAAATAGAAAGCAATAGTATAATATAGAAAATACGAGGGGGAAATAAGATGAATATATTGGTTATAGGAAATGGATTTGACATAGCACATGGACTAAAGACAAGCTATTATGATTTTATTACACAAATCAAGAGCATTAAAAATGATTCTTATGATTTTGTACAACTCAACAAGGATTTTGAGTATGATAAAGCAAATGATCAGGAGATAAGACAAAAGTTTGAGGAACTTAAAAAAATCACATATTCTAACTTGTTTCTCAACCATTTTATACGCAGTGAGGAAATTGAAAATAATAGTTGGTGTGGTATCGAAGATGAGATTGAAAGGGTAATTAATGCTTGGATTTCTATTTTAAATGTAATTGACGAGCGTGGATTTTTTACTGACTGTAATAAAGAAAATGAGTTTATTATTAAATCTTTTAGTAGTGTGTTGGATAAGATATTCTCAGATACTACAAGTAAAAGTGGTACTGTAACATATCATCTTCATGAGGTGGATCAAAGAGGAAGAATAAAATCATCGCTTTTTGATAGGCTGAGGAGAGAATTTGATGGAATGATTAGAGCTTTTGAATTATATCTTGAACTATTTGTAGAAACTAAGCAGCCTCAAAAATGTTTTGACATGACCAAAATACATCCTAAATTAATAGTTGATTTTAATTATACTTCTACATCTAAAATATATGATGATATAGAAACAAAGTTTATACATGGAAAAACTGGTAGCAATAACATGGTAATGGGAATGAATGTTTATGGAGAAGATTATGACAAAAGGTTTGTGTATTTTATGAAGTTTTTTCAAAGAATTCAACATAAAAATGATATTTTAAAAGTTAATGATTTAATTGAATTGGTTGATACTAGAGAGTTAGAATGGCCTATTAATAAAAAACCACGGAGCTTGCAGAATGTTTATTTTATTGGTCATTCAATGAGTAATGCAGATGGTGATATAATTAGATTATTAAAAAGCTCAGTTATAGATTATGAGAATTTTCAAATAGAATCTAGGTTTATAATATATTGCTACAACCAAGGGGATTATGAGCAAAAGGTAATTAACTTATTTGAAGTATTTGGAAAAGATAAAACAATACAGATGATTTATGACAAGGAAATAATTTTTAAGGCGCTTGATACAATTAAGCTGAAATAAGCTACAAAATAATTACATTGACACCACATATAACGGATGTTAGACTGTAAATGTAAAATTCTATCATATGTAAGGGGATTGCCAAAAATAAAATGGCAGTCCCCTTTTTGCTCCCCAGGAAGGAGCAGAAGATGTATATAAAGAATGTGGCAGTAAAAGAGTTGCAGGTGGCGGTATATAATCCCAGAAAGGAATTGCAACCAGAGGATGTTGAGTATCAAAGAATCAAAAACTCATTAGATAAATTTGGCTGCGTTGAGCCTATTATCTGGAATGAAAAGACCGGTAACGTAGTTGGCGGCCACCAGAGACTTAGAATACTAATGGATGAGGGCGTTGAGACAGTTGACGTCAGTGTGGTGAATCTGGATCCGCTCGAGGAGAAGGCACTTAATGTTGCGCTGAATAAGATATCCGGTAATTGGGATATTGAAAAACTGACAGATATAATGCAGGAACTTGTAGAGAAAGACTATGCCTCGCTTACCGGATACAGTGAAAAAGAAATTGAGAAGCTAATTGATCAGGTGAATATTGATGCAACGATAAGCACTATGGGAGAGATAGATACGGCTGATTTCTCTGCGGATAATTTCAAAAACAAGTGTCCGCGTTGTGGATTTCTTTATTAGGAGAGGGAATATGTATAGACCCTGGAGCTTAAAAGAAATAGATAATATTCCCCGAAACGGTATTAAAGTATTTTCCTGCTTTTCCTGTGGAGGTGGTTCTACGATGGGATACAAACTGGCCGGCTGCCAGGTGCTTGGTAATTGTGAAATAGATCAAAGGATTAATGAACTGTATAATAGAAATCATCATCCCTTATATTCATACAATATGGACATAAGGGATTTTGTTAAATTAGCGGACAATGATCTACCACCTGAATTATTCCAATTAGATATATTGGATGGGTCACCACCCTGCAGCGTGTTTTCAATGTCCGGAAACAGAGAGAACGACTGGGGGAAAGCCAAGCGATTCCGGGAGGGCCAGGCAGCTCAAACGTTGGATGATTTGTTCTTTGAATTTATATCCGTCATTCGTAAATTAAAGCCTAAAGTATTCATAGCCGAAAATGTAAAAGGTATGCTACATGGCAGTGCAAAAGGTTATATAAGTGAGGTCCTCAATAAAGTTGATGAAGCTGGATATAAAGTCCAGCTTTTTTGCTTAAATTCTGCCGTAATGGGCGTACCACAGCGTCGTGAAAGAGTGTTTTTCATTGGTCATAGAAAAGAACTGCCATATTCAAGGCTGAATCTGGATTTTAACAAGAGATCGATACGCTTTGGAGAGATCAGGAGCTTATCCGGTGAACCGGTCACTAAAGAGACATATCAACTTTTGAAGCACAAAACACCAACCGACCGCAATTTGGCTGATATCAATAACCGGCTGTTTAATAAACAGAGTAGATTTAATGCAGCTGTAGTTTGGGACAGCATTATTGCACCTACGATTACAGCCAATGGTGAATTTCTTAGGGCGGTTGATGATTTGAAGTTTTCAGATATGGATTTTATTAATTGCCAGTCGTTTCCGGTAGATTATGACTTTAATAAGACCAGCGTTCAATATGTATGTGGAATGTCTGTGCCGCCGCTAATGATGAAGGAAATAGCAACTCAGATATGCAATCAGTGGTTTTTCTAAAACACAAAACAAACGATTGAGAGGTGGTGAGGGGTGAATGAAGTTAGGGCTCCAAATTATGAATTAGCCTTGCTTGATTACCAATCAGGCATGAAATATAAAGACATCGCCGAAAAGCATGGTGTCACCATTAACACTGTAAAGTCTTGGAAAACAAGATATAAGTGGTCCAAGGATAAAAAAAAAGGTGTGCACACAAAATCTGATAAGGTGTGCACACAAAAAGGTGGGCAACCAGGCAATAGAAATGCGGCTGGACACGGAGCACCGGCCATGAATAAAAACGCAGTTAAACACGGACTCTTTAGCAAGTATCTGCCAGAGGAAACGTTGGCCATTGTTGAGGAACTTCAGGAGAACGCATTGGATCCGGCGGATATCCTTTATGATAATATCCTTATGCAGCATGCAGCTATAATTAGGGCTCAAAGAATAATGTATGTGAAGAATCAGTCGGATCTGACAAAGGAACTGAAGAAGGTTAAGACTTCAACAAGCGGTATGAGTGGGAAGAATAAATCCTCCGAGTTGGAGTATGAATTGCAATTTGCCTGGGATAAGCAGGCCAGTTACCTTCAGGCCCAATCCAGGGCAATGCAGACGCTTACAACTATGCTTAAGCAGTTTAAGGAATTGACTGCTCCCGATGATGAGCGCAGATTGCGTCTGGAACTTATGGAAGTTGAGCTTGAAAAACGTCGCAACGAGACAGATTCACTTGGCGGTGGTGAAAATGTAGTTGATGATTGGATTGATGCTGTTACCGGTGAAGATGAGGGGGATGATGTTGATTGAGAAAGGATTCCTTTTGTTGCGACGGTCGCAACAGTAAATCTTCTAAGCGCAGGGCATTTTTTAAGGAGCGAATTCCAATATACCGTAAAAATCCTGTTCTGTTTGCTCAGGAGGTTCTTTTGTTTGAGCCTGACCCATGGCAGCAAGATGCTATTATGGATTTGGCTGAGAACCCGAAAGTAAGTATTAAGTCTGGCCAGGGCGTAGGAAAAACAGGTATTGAGGCTGTAGCCCTTCTGTGGTTTTTAACATGTTTTCCATTTCCTCGAGTGGTAGCTACAGCTCCGACAAAACAGCAATTACATGACGTGTTGTGGTCTGAGGTATCCAAATGGCAGGAACGGGCTCCTCTGCTCCAGGAAATATTGAAATGGACTAAAACCTATATCTACATGAAGGGGCATGAGAAAAGATGGTTTGCTACCGCCAGAACGGCAACTAAGCCGGAGAATATGCAAGGCTTCCATGAAGATAACATGCTTTTTATCATAGACGAAGCTTCTGGTGTGGCTGATCCGATTATGGAAGCAATCCTGGGTACCCTGTCTGGAGGAAATAACAAGCTGCTTATGTGTGGCAATCCTACCAGAACCAGCGGTACCTTTTATGATGCCTTTTATTCTTCCAGAAGGATGTATAAGTGCCATACGGTCTCATCAGAGGACAGTCCACGTACCAATAAAGACAATATTAAGACATTGGTTGACCGGTTCGGATATGACAGTAATGTAGTCCGGGTACGTGTCCGGGGATTATTTCCGAAACAGGAAGATGATGTGTTTATTGCCCTGCAACTTTTGGATGCAGCAATTGAACTTGAAATAGATATGGAAGAGGAAAACGAGGAATACACCCCTGACCGCATTGATATAGGTGTGGACGTTGCCCGCTTTGGTAATGATAATACGGTAATAGCCCAGAAGATTGATAAGGTTATACCGGATCTCCTTGTCCGTCATGGACAGGATACGATGAAAACTGCCGGTGATATTGTTCGCATGTATCGGGGGTTACTTGAAAAGTATCCGAAGTATGATAATTATATCTATGTCAAAATTGATGATACTGGTGTCGGTGGTGGTGTAAGCGACCGTCTCAAGGAGCTGCAAAGCGATCCGGAAGAGAAGCTGGAGAAACTGGTTGTAGTTCCTGTTAATTTCGCAAAGAAGGCACCAAAGACAAAGTCAGCCAGGTATTATGATGATATTGTAACCTGGATGTGGGCGAACGTACGTGACCTCTTGGAGAACAAAGAAGTTAAGCTGCCTGATGATTCAATCTTAGTCGGTGAATTCTCTACACGAAAGTATAATTTCCAGTCCAACGGTAAGCAGAGGCTTGAAAGCAAAGATGAATTGAAAAAGAGGGGATTAACTTCTCCGGACAGGGCGGATTCGGTTGCATTAGCCTGTATGCCAGTATTTAAAAAGAAATAATTGTGGGAAGGAGGTAAGGACCTTGGAGGAAGTACAGGAGCAGGAAGAAAAAAAGCGTATTCATAATTCGGTTGTTATTAAAACCATATCAGAGGACCGTGTGGCTATTATGGAAAGCAAAGCGGTTGATGAAGATGAATTTCATGGATTGTATGAAGATGGGGCTGTTTTGGAGCCACTTTATAATCCGGAGCAGTTAACCAGGCTTTCCGAAAACAGCGATATCCTACAGCAATGCATAGATGCATATAAGACCAATATTGTGGGCTTTGGTGTAGACTTTGATTATGATATAGATGTGGATAAGCAGAATGAGAGCATTCAATCAGCGCTGGATAAAGAATGGATTAAGTATGAGAACTTCTTTAAATTCTGCAATTTTGATGAAAGCTATACGGAAATCATGAAAAAGGTTGTTGATGATAGGGAGCGAATTGGTTGGGGAACCTTAGAGGTTATAGAAGATGCTGTTGGCAGACCTGCAGGACTGGAGCATATACCGGCGCATAAAGTACGCTTGTGTAAAAGGGAGAGGAAAGCCATCGCAGTAAAAACAATGGTTCCCAATGATAATGGAGAATTGATCGAAATTACTATCATGAAAAAATTCAGGAAGTTTGTTCAGATTGTGGATAGCCGTAAGGTATTCTTTAAAGAATTTGGAGATCCGAGAACATTGAATTGTAAAACAGGGCTGTATGATGAAACAGCTCCGGATGAAGACAAAGCCACAAGCATTATCTTTTTTAATATATATTGCCCTTATACACCCTATGGGTTACCGAGGTACATAGGTCAGCTGCTTAATGTTCAGGGAAACAGGAAGGCCGAAGAACTTAACTATACTTATTTCATGGACGGTCGGCATATGCCAATGGCCATCATTGTAGAAAACGGAAAATTGACAGAAGATTCCATACAAAATATATCTAATTCTAAAGGAGATAAAGCCAGGCATAAATATTTGATCCTGGAAGCTGAGGGCGCTGAAAAGGCGGTATCAATAGGTGATGATGATGAAAAAGCAAAGGTGAACATTCGGTTTGAGAAGCTTGCGGAAATGTTGGAAAAGGATGGCCTGTTTCAAGATTACTGTAAAAATAATCGTGATAAAATTCGATCCGCTTTTCGATTGCATCCGATATATACCGGAGAAAGTCAGGACTACACCAGAGCCACAGCTGATACTGCAAGGCAGGTCACAGAAGAGCAGGTGTTCCAACCGGAGCGGGAGGACATCGCTTTCAAATTTAACAACACTCTTAAGCGAGTACTGGAAATAAACCAGGTAAGCATGAAATTTGTGGCGCCTACCATTTCGGACAAAGCAGAGATTGCTACAGCTATAGCACCTTATGTGCAGGCCGGTGCAGCATCACCGAATATGCTTATTGATGCCCTGGGGGATCTGCTTGGTAAGTCTTTTGAGCCTTTTGAGGGCGAATGGGCTGATAAACCCTTACAATTATTGCTTAAGGAAATGGAACTGGAAGCAAGTCAGAGTAATGGATATGGAAGTGAAGAACAAATAAATAATGGTTCTGTAGGGTTGGAAAATGACCAGAATACTATAGAAAAGTCTGAAAGCATTGAAAGTATAGTCGGGATACTAAAAGGCTTGCAAATTGCAATAGAGGAGGCACTTACAGATGAAGCCTAAGAAAAGAGCAATTCTTCTATCCATGGTAAAATCAATCGAAGGAGTGCTTGAAAAAATCGATAAGGAAAATGAAGTATTCATAAATTCCTTTGATAACCTGACGAAAGAACAAAAGAAAATTTCATTAAAGGGATTGGAAGAGCTTGAGAAAATTCTCCAGGCTTTTTTTATTGCTCAAAAAAAGGATTACTTAAAGGCCATGAAAGAGCTGCCTGTTTATCTTAAAAAGCGTAAGATCAAGTACCGGATAAAGGTAAAAAAGGCAGATGGCATTCCGGATGATATTTTAGACCAGTTTGTTGAAGTGATAACGGATTTTGTTTTTGCAAATGACAAACGGAGAATAGAGCAGTTGGAGGAAATATATGCTGCGTATTCTGGTTCAGTATTCCCTGGGGTTGCTGAGATATGTGCCCGGTCCGTTGAAGGTTCTAAGCTTGGAAATGAACTGACATTGACAGATATGGCGGTAAAATGGTTGGAACAGCACAAGATTAAATTTGCACAGGAAGTTACAGAATCCACCCACAATTCAGTTATAAGGTCCTTGAAAAATACACTCACTGGTGCCAATGGAATCATAAGCGGTTCAGAGGACTTGATTTCTGTTCTACCGGATTTTTTTAAACAAACAGGACTGAAGCAGAAAAGCAAAAACCTTACCAGTGTTACTGATGTTGACCTTTATAACAAAATGTCCCAGGAGATCGAACAGCAGGCATGCTTTGAACATTACAGAGCCAGGAGGATAGCCAGAACAGAAACTATAAATGCCACGAATTCTGCAACTCTTGAGGGGTGGAGGCAAAGTGACGTAATAGGCGGTAAGCAATGGGTATGTGCCATGAGTGATAACAGCAGGAAATCTCATAAAAAAGCTAACGGCCAGATTGTGGATATTGATAAACCTTTTATCGTTGATGGTGAAAAACTCATGCATCCGGGAGATACCTCTATGGGAGCCAGTGCTGAAAATGTTATAAACTGCCGTTGTACCATGAAATCCGTACTGAAATATAAGATGAAAGGGAGGGGATAGCCTTGGGTGATGTTATTTCAACTGTCATACCAATTGCCAAGGTGGATACTGTGACCAAGACAGTAATTGGTGTGGTTTACAAAGCGTCAAAGACGTTTGATGCCAATGGGAAACCGTTAGACAATATTGACTCTCATGGAAATTGGGCAACTGTGGAAGAAGTAAAAAAAGCTTGCCATAATTTTAATAAAAAGCTGCAGCAAAAGAAACTTATAGAAAAGGTCGGAATTGATAAGCAGCACAATGAAAAGCCGGGATACGGAGTTGTAATTGAAAGCTATATTGCAATGTCTGATATACCGGATATTAATGCTTCCCAAGGTGACTGGGTGGCTGCTGTTGAGGTTACCGACAATGAATGCTGGAAGGAGATTGAGAAAGGTGAAATCGAAGGTTTTTCTATTGGCGGAACTGCAAAGATAGATACATCGAAAGGAGGTGAAAAAGGTGATTAAAAAAATTATGAAAGCGGCAAAGCAGCCTGAAATCATACCTGGGGAAATGAGTGATATGGATATCGACATGATTTCCCTGGTGAGAAAAGGAGCAAACGGTCAGAAAATTCAGATTTATAAGTCTGATGATTCAGATGAAACAGAAGGTGATGAGGAAGCACAAGGTCTTCTGGAGGTCTTGAAATCTTATTTCAATAAAGGGAAAGTGCAAAAGGCAGATGAAGCAGCAAAACCGGCAGCAAAAATCCCCAAAAAGACCTTTTCCAGTATGATGGCTGTAAACGATATCACAGAAAACATGTGGAGAGCGAACGACACATTACGCTCTGTTATGCGTGATATTATCAACAATGAAGAAATTACTGATAAGAAGGCAGCGTTATTGCAGGCTGTTGATGAATATTCCGCCTATATGAAAGACAAGGTGAATGTTTCAACAATAGCCAAGAGCGCGGCCTTTTTTGATGTTCCGGAATCTGTTATTGAAAAGGCCGGGAAGAAAGTCTCCTCAAAAAATTTAACTGCACTTAGGGATGCACAAAAGGCTTTGTCAGCAGTTATTGAGGAAGCGGAAGGACCAAAGAATCCGGAAGATGATCCGGATGAAGTGAAAAACAAGGAAGGCAACGAGAAAACTGGTGGTGAGAAGGAGGATGGAGAAGTGAAAAAAGAAGAATTGACTAATGTTATGAAAGAAGCTCTGGAGGATATCTTAAAGCCAATTGCAGAAAGGCTTGACAAGATTGAAAAGTCAGATACAGACGAGACTACAGAGGAAGAAGCAGCAGAGGGAAATATTGCAGAGGTTGTAAAATCTGCAATATCAGAAGCTGTTAAACCAATTAATGAGAGACTTGAAAAGATTGAAAAATCCCGTGCCCTGCCCCGTAGTAAAGAAGGTGATGAACCGAATCAGGTTCAGAAGTCGGAGGCAGGTATTTATGACGGATTTTTCGTTGAATAAGGAGGGAAAGAGAGCATGAACAACAGAACATTATTATCAAAAGCAGCCGTAGATACTTCAACGCTGGGAACTGGTGGCAAAATGAATGCGGAGCAGTCCACTCAGTTTATTACTTTTATGAAAGACTATTCCGTATTTTTAAGATCGGTTGATTTTATCACTATGCAGACCACCAGACGTGTATTGGAATATGGTGATATTTCAAGGAGAAATATGCGTAAGGCAAAAGAAAATCAGGATAACCCGGCAACGGGCAGCTTCTCAACCAAACAGAGGGAGCTGAATGCGGTTGGTGTAATCATGCCTTACGATATTACTTTCCAGTTCATGAAGGAAAATATCGAAAAAGGAAACATCAATACAACTCTGGCTCAGCTGTTTGCCCAGCAGTTCGCAAATGACACCATTGATCTTGCTTTCAATGGTAATGAAACCTCAACTGATGATTTCCTGAATATCAATAACGGTTGGGTTGCCATAGGGGAAGCAGATGGCGGAACCCATAAAATTGATAATGCGGGAATTACATCGAAAAGGGAACTTTTTAAAACGCTGCTCGGAGCTGTACCGAGCAAATACTTTCAGATGTATCAGCAGGAAGATAAGAGCCTCCTTAAGCTCCTGGTGTCTCATAATGTCAACCGAGAGTATAAGGAAGAACTGACAGAAAGAAACACGGCTCTTGGTGACAGTCTTCTGATCAGCGGCAATCATGTGGCCTATGATGGATTTGAAATTATCCCGGTGGGCTTCCTTTCTGATGATGTACAGATGGTTACTCCGCTGAAAAACCTGGCCTATGGCGTATATGGAGGAAACATTGAGACTTATCATGATGTTGTACCAAGAAAAACGCGCCATGAGTATACATTACTTGCTGACTTTGATTTTGAAATCCATAATCCTGATGTTCTGGTTATGGGAAATAAGAGAACCTGATAGGAGGGAACTTTATGGGAAGAAAAGTAGAAGATAATCATATGGTTGTAGCTGAAAATGAAAGCCCGGCTACAGATCTGATCCAACAGCAGGAAGAATTCACGTTTGAAGAAGAACCTGTAGTCGAACCGGAGTCCAAAGAACCGGTTCAGCAGGAAGAGCCAGTAACCGAACCGGCCTCGGCATCAGAACCAGAACCAGAAAAGAAAGAAGAGGAGAAAAAGGAAGAGCAGATACAGGAAGAGCAACCTAAGAAGAAACAGGCAGAATACTGGTTGATTCTCACAGGTGCGGCTTCCTATACTGGCTGCGGAATGCGTTTCTTTAAGAATCAGCCGACACTTGTTACGGATGATACAGCATGCAAAAAGCTTCTTTCTACAGGGCTTTTTGTATTGAAATAATGGAAGCGTATCTGACTGCCAATGATTTGAAAGCAGGCGGAGAATTTGAAGGTGTTGTGTTGGAAGAGGACATGGAGCAGTTATCTGATAAAACTCTGGAAAATCTGCTGAAAACAGGGAAAGAACTGATTGACGCATACTGCGGTATCTCATTTGATGATAAGATTCCCAATATGGTTAAGGTGGTAAATGCTCAGTTGGTTCCAGCTCTGATCCAGGATGATACCAAAAACAGCGAAAGTGTGGACGGATATTCTTATCAGAATAATCTGTCTGCCTTTTCCTCTATACTTTCAAAGCTTGATTTTCTGGTAATTGGTGGAAAAACAATTTCGGAGCGTAAAAGAAGCGTAAGGGCAAGGGTGATCTGATGTGAGTATAGGAAGAATGCTGATTCATAAATGCAATATCTATAAGCATGGTAATGAAAAAATCGGAAACTTTACTAAAAAAGTACCTAATATGAAAGCCTATGAAAACCAAAGGTGTAGATTTATCCGGAAAAATTCAACTAATACAGAAGAAAATGGACGGGTAAAGGTAAATACATACTATGTTCTTATGCTTCCCAAAAGTGTATCAGTTGAAAATGGGAACATTGTTTGCTGGATAGACAAAAAGGGGAAAGAGACATACCGTTTTAAGGTTGAAGAGCCATATTCTCCATCCGGAAAATACAATCGTGTTTCAATAGAACGGGAAAGTGAGGCGTAGGACATGGAAGATGGGCTTTTTATTGATGGGTTAAATGAACTTGAAAAAAAGCTATTAAAAGCCGCTCAAAAGAATATGCCTGAGGTTATTCAGAACATTCTTGACACATTAGGAGAAGTTCTTATAAATGAGGCCAAAGATGTGCTGCAGAATGATGGAAGGCCGCATGCCAGGTATGCCAAAAAGACCAACACGGTATCCAAAGGAAAAAATAAAGGAAAGACCAGGAATTATCTCCAGTTCAAAGGAACTGTCAATACAAATGCGATTGATTCGGGATTGTTATGGAATTCCTTGTCCAGAGGC
>Ga0316600_10000385_pt1 | contig 22130 bp, 19 predicted proteins | sample OWC_soil_day5_CT_FD_207652 | JGI IMG/M metagenome (GOLD analysis project Ga0316600, IMG submission 207652) | Wetland soil microbial communities from Old Woman Creek delta, Ohio, United States - OWC_soil_day5_CT | ecosystem: Environmental > Terrestrial > Soil > Wetlands | place: USA: Ohio... | reverse complement strand
AGGGGATTATAGATTCTTCTATGCTACCTCAAACATCCTGAAATTTCCATATTTCTTGTACCTTAGTTTAGTTTGCCCTTTTTTAAGGATACGGTGTTTATTTTTCACGCTATCACCTCTTGATGACATCTTACTACTTGTAGTTGCGTTTTGCAACTGTTTCTTTAGGAAACTACTTGTCGAATATATACATTTATCAAATCAGCACTTGCTATGTTTTCTAGCAAAACTACAAATATTAAGGCAAATACTGGCGTGGAACTAAGCCGCAGTACATCAAATATTGAGGCATAGGCCGTATAATACATTTCCGGAATTGTAGCCATTTCTACCCAGTCTATGTCATTGTTAATTGGGTAATCCTGAGTAGATGGGATGAGGACATATTCCGCATAATTCCCATCAAATTCACGTCCAAGACCACCCATCACAGAAATGCCCTGTTGTCCTTTTTGATAGGAACTATCCGATGGAGCTTCAATTTCTCCTACACATTCTATCCCAATAATTCGGGGGAGCTTAACAGAGGGAAAATCTCCTTGCCTAGTAAATAAATTCGAACGATTTATGCCAAAATCTTCAATTTTCACTAGTACTCAACCTAGCTTCACTTTAGGTATCGGCACTTCACATACAACTAATTCCTGTGCTGTACAAGCTTTTCCAAAACATCTGCTTTCATTTTCTAAGTTCCCCTTTCCTAGCTAATTTTAACAGATTTATATTTTATATCATTTTTTCAATTTTACTTAAAAGAGCATTGATTCCTATCGCCAGCCCCGCTGCTAGCGTACTTCCCCAAAGAATTTTGTAAACATTCATCGTGCGAAGTCCATCGAATAAAATATTGCCGAGGCCTCCTGCATTGATCAATGCAGCAATTGTTGCAATACCGATGGTAGAAACCACTGCAAGGCGTACCCCAGCAAAGAGTGCTCTTTTAGAAAGCGGCAGTCTTACTTTAAAGAGTATCTGCACATTACTCATACCGATACCAGTCGCTGCTTCAATGATAGCAGGATCTACTTCGTTTAGCCCCGCAATAAAGCTCTGCAACAATAAATATTGATTATAAGCAATCAAAACCGTTATGGCGGTGACTTTCCCCAAGCCAGTCACTGGGATCAGCAGGGCAAAAAGCGCTAAACTAGGTATGGAATAAATAACCGCAAACAAATATATTAGTACCTTTGACAGTTTTTCTGAACATACAGCAAACATCGTCAATACGGATGCTAATAGAAGGGAAATTATCAGTGTGATTACTACAATTTCTAAATGTTCAACTAGCGCCTTACCTAATTTATCTGAATAGTTCATTGCATATTCTATCAATCAAATTCCTCCCAGAAGCGCCCCTGACCTCGCGAAGAAGTTATTAGAGATGTTACGAAATCATCTGCTGGATTTTTCACAATATTTCTTGGAGTATCAATTTGACATATTCTACCTTCGTTCATAATAATCACTCTAGTTCCCAGTTTAAATGCTTCATTGATATCATGCGTGACAAATAGAAATGTCTTTTTTAGTCCACCATGAATGCAGAGTAACTCTTCTTGTAAGTTCATCCGATTGATTGCATCAATTGCTCCAAAAGGTTCATCAAGCAGCATAATCTTAGGATCAATTGCTAATGCTCTAGCAAGTCCAATTCTTTGTTTCTGCCCGCCGGATAGTTGTGATGGATACCGTTTCTTAAATGCTTGCGGTTCAAGTCCTACGAGAGATAGTAGTTCATCAACTCTCGCATCAATTTTCTCTTTATTCCATTTTAAGAGGTTTGGTACTATTGCAATATTTTCAGCTATTTTCATATGGGGAAATAGCCCCACCTGTTGAATGACATAGCCTATACGCCTTCTTAACTTGACCGCATCCACACCTCTAATGTCTTCATCAAATAGCATAATTGTTCCTTCAGTAGGCTCATATAAACGATTAATCATTTTGAGCAAGGTAGTTTTTCCGCACCCTGAAGAGCCTAGTATCGTAATAAACTCCCCTTCTTCAATGGCAAGGCTCACATGATCCACAGCATTATACCCGGTATTATCAAATCTTTTAGATACATTGCTAAATTCTATCGCTTTATGAAACATGATATCCTCCTCACGTTCAACTATTTAATTAATTCATAATACTCTTTTGCTACTTTTTCATATTCTTTTTTATCAACATCAACTTTTGCATTTAGTGCTGTAAGAGTTTTTGTATTTAAGGTAGCACTTACTTTATTTATAACATCTGCAATATCAGGATGAGCTGCTAACACATTATCACGGATAACTGGAGCCAGATTATAAGGCGGCCATACATGTTTATCATCTTCCAACAAGGTAAATTCATTTGTATTGACTAATTGCCCTTCCGTTGTATAGGCTGGCGAAACATCTGCTTCATTATTTTTTAGCACCTCATATTTTAGCCCATTATCATATACCTTTGATGATTTCCAATTAAAATCTCCATATACTTTTTTTAATGCTGGAATTCCGTCTTCTCTTTGGTCAAACTCGCCTTGTGATGCAAACCTAAGTTCACTTGCATGTTTCTGTAAATCTGAAATTGTAATAATTCCAAATTTTTTAGATACCTCTGTGCGAATAAAAAGCCCTGCACTATCATTGGCTTTTGAATATTGCAGCCATGTAATTTTAAATTGCTTTTCATATTCATCTTTCACAGTTTGATAAACGTCATCTGGGCTTATAAGGAGCTTCATCTTAAGAACTGCTAATAGTCCAGTACCAGTATATTCAGGATACAAATCAATTTTATTGCTTACAAGAGACGTATGAATTACGGAACCTGCAATATTTGAGACTCTTTCTACCTTGTATCCAGCGCCTTCTAGAGCCAATGCATACAATTCTCCAACAACTAAATTCTCAGTAAAATCTTTTGTTCCAACACGAATCGTTGTGTTTTTACTTGTACTACCACTATTACTTCCACATGCAGTCATAAATAGTGCCAACACAACAACAACTACTACTATTAACAAGAATTTCATTCTTTTTTTCATTTTTCCATTACCACTTTCTTATGTATTTATATCTCAGTAACACTCTATCTATCAGCTCAAGCAATAATCCGGCTACAATCGCTAGCACTGCAACCGAAATACCTCCAACCAAAAGCAACTCAATTCGATCTAAGCCTAAACCAGTAAAAATTATGCCCCCAATTCCTCCTGCCCCTATTTTAGCCGCCAGTGTCGCACTGGCAATAATTTCAATCATAGCTGTCTTGATTCCGGTTAGAATTAAGGGCACAGCCAAAGGGAACTTGACTTTCCATAATACTTGTCGATCTGTCATTCCAACTCCATGAGCTATTTCTAACATAAAATCAGGTACTTCTTTTAATCCCACAACCGTGTTCATAAGAATTGGCGGAACTGCTAACAAAACTAATGCTGTCATTGCTGGCTTAATCCCTGTCCCCATAATTGGAATTAGTAGTATTAGAATTGCAAAACTCGGAATAATGCGCAATATCTGAAAAATAGATACAATCCACTTCTCATATTTCTTATGCTTTACGCAAGCGTATCCGCAGGGAATTCCAATTATAATGGCAACTATTAATGCCAATAAACTAATCCCTATATGTTCTTGTATAGAAATTAGATAAGCATCGATGTCATTCACGAAATAATTTATAATTTTTATCCAAATAGTACCACCCAAAACAATCTCCTCTCTAGTTGTCCTGGCATTAACACCTTCAAGCTTACTATCATTTTTTTAAATATGCCCACTTTTCTTCCCGCGAACAACGCGGATAAAAGCCTGATAAAGATGTATCCTTTATTCCTTATTTATACAAGTACGAAATTGTCGATAAATCTCGTACTTGTATAAATAAATTCTGCTACATCAAAAGGGCCTGCATCTCCGCTTATCAAGATATATTCCGCATGCTTTATGGCTATCACAGCTTTTTCAATTTTATTTTCCAATTTTTCTTTCATAAAACCTATTTATTTTTCATTTTTATATTCGTTATATAACACCGTATAGCACAATATCTCCTAATGATGCCATATTGTGTCGTCTCCTTCCATCATTTATATCTCATTAAAAAATTTACTTCATGCCGCGTAAATTAGTTTTATATAAAACTATTGTCAAGTATTTTTTTCTATATTGCCATAGTCCAGGCGGATCTATCTTTTATCATTAGGAGACAAAACTCCTGTCACCTTTAAATAATGACCACTAGATTTTAGGCATTAACCGAAACTTTCAAATACAGAAATACGTATTGAATAGTAACTCAATCATATCCTTTTAAAGTCAATACGCCATCATTTTGTTTATAAAACTTTGAACAAAACGATGGCGTATTTCTAATTTATTTTATAACTTTTTAAATTAGTTTGAATATAACCTAGATAAATTCAGCATCTTTTGAAAATACTTTATTATTTATACACTACTTTCGCTAAATCTCTTACCCCATATACGACATATTGTGACGTACAATATGTATATTTATCATCGACTTGAATCAGTCGTTCATTTTTAACGGCTTTGATCGTAGATAGTGCTGGATCGTTCAATATATCTTGTTTAAACTTCTCTGTGTCTTTACCTTCATAGTCCCAAGTTGGCACCATAATAACATCAGGATCGATGGCAATCATTTGTTCTTTAGCTAGCGTATCATTTTTTCCTAACCCCGCAAGAATCGCACCATTGATAACACCAGCGTTTTTATAAATATCATCCAGTATACTGCCTTTACCACCATAACACCCCATAAAAGACAGTGCCATAACAACTTTGCGCTTTTCTTGGGGAATTTGCTTTACGTCAGGTTGCACTTTTGTTAGTACCTCATCCATTCCTTTGACGATAGATACACCTTTTTCCGTCTCACCTACGACTTTACTAAACTCCGCAACCAAAGATTTTACTTCATTAATTGTGCTTGGTGTCTTATAAACATATACGTTCAGGCCTACTTCTCTTAAACTATCGATTAATTCTGCAGGCAGCCAATCTGCGGCAATCACAAGATCTGGCTGTAATGCAATGATAGCTTCAGCACTTTTACTACTTAATTTTGGTACATCCTGCGCTTGCTCAGCTACATTGGAGATACCACGGTCTGTAGCTCGCGATGTGCAAGATGCAAGACGATTTTTATCTATTAATGATAGCAAAATCTCATCGCTGCATAAGGTAAGCGAAACGATACGTTGTGGTTTTTGGGCCAGCTTTAATACTTCCCCTTGACTATCAACGACTTCATAAGTATTTGTTGTTTTTTCTCTAGGCGCATCCATATTACAACCACTAAGTAGTCCACTTACCAATACTATAAGAATCCATAGAATACTACGTTTTACCATGTCTTACCTCACTTCAATGCTTGCTTTTGCATGTTAAGTTTGTTTTGCCAATCTTTCCGTGTACTTTGCATAAATTCATGTACTAAAATTTGGGGTTGAATATATTCAATAATACGTTTAACTTTTGGTGTTGTAAACGGCAAATGTTCGTCAATTTTAAGAATATGTTCCATAATCTCACCACTTGTTATTTTTTTGCAACTAGCTCTTTTTATACTATTTAAAACATATTCACCTGATAATGAATAATGTAGATGCACACCCTTAATATACTTACGATATTTCCCTAAATTTTTCACTATATTTATCACATAATCAACAGCTTCTTCTTGGTTTTTTAACTGTTGATTCGTATTCATCAAATGACCTGTATCAAGCATAATCCCAACATTGTTATGATTGACATTATTGATTAATTTTGCAACTAATTGTTTATCTAATAAGGTTAAGCCAGGCCACCAGAGATTTTCGAACAACAACATCATATCTTCCGGTATCTCTGGAGCTAATTCATTTACCAGCTCAATCGTAGCATCAATGACGTCTTTACTACTCGCACGAAATTCCCAATCAAAAACTTCACTCGTACGTGTATGACTGACGTGAAATACAAAATATTTAGCATTTGTCTGTCTTGCATTTACAATGTTTTCTCGGTAGATCTCTAACCAGTCTTTTCTGGTTAAACCACCATAACATTGAATAATAGCTTCTCGATTGCCCAATTGTTCTTCGACACTTTTTAAATCACCACGCCAAAACTCTAACCAACTCGGCCAAAAATTCAAGTGTACGCCTTGTATGAGTTTTTCTTCGTGTAATGACTTGTCCCACGGCTGGCAAAACATCATTTCAATGCCATCTAGTTGATTATCTTTTAAAAATTTTTCTAGGTTTTCTTTTTTATTATCAATGAGTTGTTCTGTATCCATACAGTAATTTGACAAATTTACAAGTTCTAACATTATCGACATCCTAATCTAATTTATTGATTTTCAAGATCGAACGTTACTTTTGCTTTTTTATAATACGCTATAGCCTGTCCAGCAGCATCTCGCGCTGGTGTATATTGCCACTCTTCTACACAATGAATAGCCGCTTGATTCATAGCCTCACTACAATCAGAGCTTAAAATTTCAACATTGCTAACTTCGCCATCAGCTAAAACAGTAAAACCAAGTGTTACTGTCCCTTCTCTATTTTGTCGTCTATCGCGTTCAGGGTAGTTTGGTTTTGTCGCTGTTATACGTTTAGCTGGGCCACTTTGATCTACCGCTGAGGCGGTGCCATTGCCCGCCTTTCCCTCGCTATTATTTCCACTACCGTTATCCCTGCTTGCCGAACCTTTTCCATTACCATTTTCTATTGCTTCTATAGCAATATCCCCACCAATTGCCGCCGCTACCTTCGCTGTACCATCTGCAGTTTGTGATGAAGGTTCTATCACTTTACCTTGCGCTTGTTGATTTTTCTTCCCTATCATTGAAGTATCACTCATTTGCTGCTCTAATTCAGACTTCACTACTGGATGTTCTAATTCTTGTTCATCTTTAACCAAAACAACTTCTGTATACTCTTCACTTTTATGATCTGCAAAAACAAAATTTGTCATATAAAAAATGAAAAGTAAAAAAACACCATGCACTAAGAATGAAATACAAGTTGCTTTTTGCCAACGCAATCTTTCAAGCATCGTCTATCGATCCTTTCGCTCTGTGGCAATGGCGATCTTACTAACACCAGCTAATTTTAACTCATCTAATGTAGCTACGACTTTACCATATTCTGTTTGCTGATCTGCTCTTAGCACAAAGGCAATGTTTTTATTTTTACTCAATTCGATTTTTGCCCGCTGTCCAAATGTGGCTAAAGCTACTTCTTCATTTTCAAATAGGATTTTTCCACTAGGCAATACAGTAACGGAAATACTGCTTTCTGTTTGTATCTTTTGTGTAGTCGCATAAGGCAAGTGAATAGGAATAGTATGTTGCTCAATCATATAAAGCGTACTCATCATAAAAAACACCAACAAAAAAAAGATAATGTCAATCATCGGAATAATCATTAATTTAGGACTCCGATTCGTCCTTAAATTACGAAGTTTCATGATGCCTTCTCCTGTTTGATCTGACTAACGAGCAATATGCATACTTCTTCAATCTCTGTGATCACATGATCTAACCGATGATTAAAATAGCTATAAAACAGCATGGATAATACGGCAACACATAAACCAGATGCAGTCGCTACCAGTGCCTCCCCTACACCACCGGTAATGGCCAATGGTTGTCCATTTTTAACATTCATCACACTAAACGAACCAATCATACCAATCACCGTGCCTAATAATCCTAGTAGCGGTGCAATCGTGACAATCGTATCTAAATGATTGAGATTTGCCCTCAGTTTTGCTACTGTTAGTGAGGCTTCGCCTTCTAGTACACTTTCTATATTTACTACTTTTTGAGTAAAACAGCTTATGCCTCGACTGGCAACCCCAGCTACAATACCGCCATTTTCCCGGCATAACTCACTTGCACTTTCCCATTTGCAGTCTTCAATTAAAGGTTTGAGTTCAGCCATAAACTTTTCATTATTTGCTTTAATATTTTTATAATACATATAACGTTCAATTCCAATGCTTAAAACAATAAATGAACATAATAAAATGAAATACATGATCGGGCCGCCCGCCCTAAACAGATGAAAACCATCTTCTATTGAGTCCACAAAACATCCCCCTATTCTTTCGTTGTATAACCAAAATAACTTAAAGCAAAAATTTCTATTTCACTGCAAATTCTAATCTTATTTCTTCAATTACAGTGTCACTTTTGTGTACTGTAACACTATTTTTTTGTAATAAATTTTTATAAAGTACCGTTGCTTTTCCTTTTGTAAAATCACGTTCTTCGATTGGTGTATCTTCGATTACAATGAGCCTTTTTGCTAAAGAAGCCATTTTTAAATTAAAGTAATTTTGCTCAGTATAATTACAATTCGTTAACACTACAAAATCTGCCGTTTCTATTTTTTGCTTATTCTCAAGTTTTGTCATTTCGCTCATTTGATTAAAATTCTGTGTAGTAATACTTTCAACTTGAAAAGCCTTAGCAATTACTGTATCAATATCACCTTGTTCTAATACACCAATACTTATTTGACACTTTTGTTCATATAACTTACGAATAATCGCACCACTCGTACCATTGCCACCGATCATATGAATTTTTTTGTTTTGGAGCAAACATTCTTGTTCTGAAAAAGTATAAATGTCTAACTTACCTGAAATTTGATTTGTATACACAGCAGCATTTAAACCAAATGCATTTTTCAAATTCTCCGCCGTAATTACTTTTCCCGGTTTTCCATCGTCTATTATAGTACCATTTGCAATCAATACAAGTCGCGAACAAAACTTTGCAGCAAGTCTAATATCATGGACAATAATAAGCACTGTTTTCCCTTTATTACAAAGACTTTGGCAATAACGAAAAATCTCTTCTTGATATGCCAAATCAAGGCTAGCTGTCGGTTCATCAAGATAAAGTAATGGTGTTTCTTGCGCAAGTACTTTGGCTAGCAGCACCCTTTGCTGCTCTCCACTGGATAATTGATTCACTTTCTTTTCTTCTAAAGCTTCTACCCCTGTAAACTTCATGTATTTTCGAGCAATTTCATAATCTGTCTTACGTTCATTTTGCCACCAAGACAAATATGGATACCGCCCAGCAAGGACAACGTCTAAAACAGAAAAACCAAAACCTAAATTGACCTCTTGTTGCATATAGGCAATATCACGGGCAATTTCTTTATCACTAAACTGTGCTATTTCTCGACCAAATATTTTTACAGAACCAATTGTATTTTTAGTTAACCCCCGCAAAGCTTTTAGCAAGGTACTTTTTCCTGCGCCATTCGGTCCAATGATACCAATAAATTCGCCTTTTTCGGCTTTCAAGTTCAATTCATGTAAAATCTTTTGTTTGCCAATAGTAACCGATACGTTTTCTGCAATCAACACGGAGTGCTTGCCCATCTAAAACAAACCTCCTTTTTGCGCGCGACGTAATAAATATAAGAAATACGGCGCACCAATTAAAGCCGTCATGATACCAACCCGCACCTCTGCTGGTGGAATAATAAATCTTCCTACTGTATCACAACCTACTAAGAAAATGCCACCTGCTAATGCACACGCAGGCAACAAGCTGCGATGTTCTGGGCCTAAAATAAGTCGCATAATATGTGGTACAACAAGACCAACAAAACCAATACTACCACTGATGCACACTGCTGTCGCTGTTGTTAAAGTTGCAACAAATAAAAGAATTAAACGAAGTTTTGCTACTGACATACCTACAGCACGTGCTTCTTCTTCCCCTAAAACTAAGATGTTTAATTGGCGAGCCAATGCACATAAAATACTTACACCTGCCAGAATTGGTATAAATCCAAGTAATACATGTTCCCAGCGGCGATAATCTAGCCCCCCCACCGTCCAAAATAGGAATTCACGCAATTTGTATTCACTAATAAAAGTCAAAATACCAGAGGTAAGTGCACCTAAAAAAATACTTACCGCAACGCCTGCCAATAACAAAGTCATCACTGAAATTTTATTATCACGCATCGCTAAAAAAACAGTAAATGCTACGGTTAGTAATGCGCCCATTAAAGCAAAAAGCGGCATATAAAACATACTTACTGTCGATAATCCGGTAGCAATCGCGAGAACTGCTCCTAATGCCGCACCACTTGACACGCCGATAATTCCAGGATCGGCTAGAGGATTACCAAACACACCTTGCATAACAGCACCAGTTACAGCCAATGCTGCTCCAACTAAAATTCCCACTAACGTGCGCGGCATACGAATATGCCAAATAACCGCTATTTGCTCTTGGGTAACACTGATATTTTCTAGACCCGGTATATGTAATTGTTCAGCCACAATTGCCAATACAGCTTGCGCTGGAATATGAATTTGCCCATACGATAACGAAATAAAAACTATACAAAAAAATAAAACAACTAAAATAAGAAAGATGGTGCGATTATTTAGCTTTTTTAACATAAAACAAATCCTCTTTCAAGTAAAAACTTCTCTATATCCCCATGCCTAGGATACCCCAAGCATAATAATCCCCTTGTCTAAAAGTTAGAACGTATATTTAACGCCAAGTTGGAAGCTGCGTCCTGGCATTGGATAAGCACCAGCATTAGTATATCCAGTCAATTCATAAGCCCTGTTCGTAATGTTGTTCACCTTCAAATATGCTGTCATCATACTATTCATCTTATAGTTTATATTTGCATCCCAAATCCAGTAATTTGACGTGTAATATCTGCTGCTGCGACCTGTACCAGCGCTTCCAATTAGGCTATTACTCCACTTTTCATCATTATAATTAATACCAATGCGATAACCATTTGGCCTACTATTATTTTCGTCCCATTTATACGAGTCTTTTTCTACTTTCGTTTCTGTTTTGATATAAGAGTACCCAGTATCTATACTCAAATTATCGTTCACCTTATGATTAACCGAGAGGTCAAATCCTTTTTTCGTTTGCTGATTCGCATTTTGCGGCATCGTAATATACGTGCTGGAATCATAGATCCAACCAATTGCATCTTTTATTTCACTTTTAAATATGCTCATATTCAAGGATGTTTTTTCATTTAATTTTGTATTAAAGCCAATTGTAGTTTTTTTCCCAGTTTCAGGTCTTAAATTTGGATTTCCATACATAAAATAAGCTGGATCATTCCAATACAAATCATCGGCATTCGGCGCATTAAAAATTTGTCCCCATGATATATAGATATTGGAAGAATCATTTACTTTATAATTCAAAGCCGCTTTAGACGTAGTTTTACCACCAAACATACTATGCTCATCATGACGAACGCCTGGAACAAACGATAATTTATCATCAAGTTGTATTGTATCTTCAATAAAAACGGCTTTATTTCCGAGCTTCTTATTTACATAGTTGCCTCCATGTATAGCACCATTGTCAACTTCTGTTTCTCGCCATTCCGTACCAGCCACAATTTTATTTTTTTCATCTACTTGCCACGCTTCTTGCCAGTCAACGCCTTGCATTTTATTTGTATAATGCGCATACCCACTACCACCATCTACATCGTTAAAGCCTTGTGTCGTATAATTATTATAATACCGAATATGACTCGGCAAGCTTCTATCCTCTTTATAATTGTAAGATAATGCCCAATTGTTTGCCAATTTTGTCATACTATCACTTAAATAGTGGTTAGATACTCCATAGTAACCTGTATATCCTGGAGCTTGATACCATTGTCCTGATTCATCTGTCATATGTTCATAGTTAAAGGTTAAAGAACTTCTCTCATCAATTTTCTTATCTAGACGAAACGTTGCATTATCCTTAGTATAATCACTATTATCCATTTTTTCTGTCGAATTATTTTTGTAATTCTTATACCTCATATAATCCTGACTTTGCGATCCAGCAGTAACAAACCAACTCCAGTTATTTTCACTGCCTTGTGTAGTCAAATCAACTTTACTTGTGCCCCATGATCCAGCCCTTATATCAAGCGTAGATGAAGCTTTACCCTTACCTTTTTGGGTGATGATATTGATTACACCACCAACAGCATCAGAACCATATAATACAGAACCTGCACCTTTTACAATTTCGATTCTTTCAACATTGGTCATACTTGCTATTGTTTTTAGATCAATACCCGCTCTACCTGTTGCAGCACCTTTATCCATATTCATACGTCGACCATCTATCATAACAATCACACGATCATCACCATCAATTCTCACAATATCCTGCCTTGACATGGATGCTTCCGTTACCACTACGCCATTCACATGTCTTAGTGCTTCTGCTACATCACTATAATGCTGATTTGCAATATCTTCTGCGGTAATCACAGTTACATTCGCAGCTGTTTCCGATATTTTTGTCGGTACGCGGTTTGCTGTAACAACTACTGTATCAAATGCTGTTTCATCTTCCTGATTTGCATTTGCCTGTGCCGAATAGGATGTACTTAGCACCAATGTACTACAAATCATTGCACTTAACAGAAAATTTTTCTTACTTATCTTACACACAAATAAACACCTCCAAAAGATAAAAGTTTTACTTTTATCAATTTCAAATTATTTAAAACACTCTGGATACACTGCCTTGGCAATCTGCCTCACACTATCCGTAACATACTGCGATACACAATAGCGATAACGATCTGATACATAGATTAACCGATTATTTTTAATAGCCTTTACATCTTGATAAGCAGGATCAGAGAGAATTTCTTCTCGATAACTATCAGCACTTTGCTTTTTTGTATTCCAAGTTGGCAATAAAAATATATCTGGATTGATTTTAATGATTTGCTCTTTTGATAAAACTTCGCCTTTCTCAAGTCCGGTTTCGCCTGCGCCATTGAATACTTTTGCCTGTACACACATATCATTAAACAAGGCTGTTTTTCGACCAAATGCACCCGAAAAAGAAAAGGCAATAATTTTTTTTTGCTTATCCTCAGTGATACTTGCTAGTCTTTTATTGACCTCAGTTAGTGCGTCCTCCATATCAGCAACCAGAGCTTGCCCTTTTTCTGGTTCATCAACAACTTTTGCAAGATCCAATACACGTGCTTTTGTCTCTTCTATCGTTGCTGGTGTTTTAGAAATATAAACGTGAATCCCCATTTCACGCAGGGTGCTGCCAACATCGGCCGAAACAGCATCTGACATTAATACAAGGTCTGGTTTTAAAGCAATGATTGCTTCGACATTACCTTTATCGTTTAGTTTTTGATTTATCTTTTTTGCTTTATCAACAATAGAAGATATCCCTTCATCTTCTGCCAAATACGACAATGCAATAATTCTTTCTGGCTTAACTAAATCGATTAAGATTTCATCTGTCCCCAAATTTAAAGATACGATACGTTGTGGTTTTATAGGCACTTTGATTACATTTCCCATAGTATCCGTGATCTCATGTACTTCTGTTGATGTGCTTACTGCATTAGACTCACTACAACCACTGATCAGCATGATAAGTAGCATAAATAGCAAAACAAAAATGTTTTTTTTCATAGATTTACCATACTTTCATAAAAATTATTGCTGCTTATTTTAAATTTTTTACGCCAACTACCAAGGTTCATTATTTAAAGAAATCCAAAAGTGATTGCCCTAAAGGCAATCACTTCAGACTGTAGACAAAATAAAAATATTTTGTTGGTGAGTAGAAAGAAATTAAATTCGTACCACTTGTAAACTAGTACGAAGACAGGTTGCCGGTTGGTGAGAAGTATGCAGCCGCAAGGCGCAGAAAGGGGTTGCGAAGGAATCGTACTGCCGTACGTCGACGAGCAGCATCTTTCTGCAACGCCGCAGATGCCTGCTTATCACCAGCCCGCGGCCTGTCTGTTATGGTTCGACAAGTTAAAGTGCCATAAAGGCAATCACTTTTTATCGCTATCGAAGGCAGCAATTAATTCCTGCATTGCAACCGTAGCAGAAATTTTACCTTCTGTCACAGCAGCTTCTATCGCATTTTTATTTTGTTTTACCTTTTCATTCTGATAAAACACATTATATAGGTGTTCTTCAACCATTGAATATACCCAGTCTAGCGTTTGCGCTTTACGTCTGGAATCAAAAACACCGCTTTTACTAACTATTTCTTTGAATTTTTCGATTGTCTGCCAAATTTCTGTAATGCCATTGCCTGTTAAAGCAGAACAAGTATGTGCTTTTGTCTTCCAGCCTTCCGTAGCGGGCCTTAAATAGTGAAGGATACGTTCATAGTCAACTTTAACCATTTCTGCCTTTTGCTTATTATCACCATCAGCTTTATTAATTAATATTGCATCGGCAATTTCCATAACGCCTTTTTTCATCCCTTGTAGTTCATCACCAGCTCCGGTTAACACCACCAATAAGAAGAAGTCAACCATAGAGCGAACGGTAATCTCACTTTGACCAACGCCAACTGTTTCTACCAAAATCACATCGTACCCAGCCGCTTCACAAAGCAGTAATGTTTCTCTGCTCTTTCGCGTTACCCCACCCAAAGTTCCACTAGATGGTGACGGTCTGATAAAAGCATTTTTTTCTCTAGAAAGGTTTTCCATTCTAGTTTTATCCCCAAGGATACTACCTTTGGTAATACTACTGCTAGGATCAACTGCTAGGACTGCAACTTTATGCCCTTGCTGACACAAATCACACCCTAACGCTTCAATAAAAGTACTCTTACCTGCACCAGGCACGCCAGTAATACCAACACGAATTGATTGCCCTGTATACGGAAGTAGCTTTTGTAAAACTTGTTGCGCTAACTCCATATGCATAAGCGAATTACTTTCAATTAAAGTAATTGCCCTAGATAAAATCATACGATCACCGTTTAACACACCTGTGGCATAGTCATCGATGGTAAGTTTATTTCGTTTTACTACCGTTGCAGCTTGTCTAACTTTCGTTGTAGCAAACGTCTTCATCCCATCGTGACAGCCATCAACACCATGCATGACGCGGCATGCAAATTCTGCACCCGCGTCCTTTGGTGTCCAGTCTGGCTTATACGTATTATCAGCCATTTTCCCAGCTCAGCCGTTTTTTTAATTCTTCTAAAACTTTTCCTGCTGCAATAGGAATGATTGTACCAGGACCAAAAATAGCTGAAGCACCATGCTGCCTCAAAAATTCATAATCTTGCGCTGGTATTACGCCGCCAATCACAACCATAATATCCTCGCGACCACGTTTTGCTAATTCTTCTATCAATTGCGGCAACAATGTTTTATGCCCTGCCGCAAGTGAACTCATCCCAACTACATGTACATCATTATCTACCGCATCTTGTGCCGTTTCCTCTGGTGTTTGGAAAAGTGGCCCGATATCAACGTCAAAACCTAAATCTGCAAAGGCTGTAGCAATCACTTTAGCCCCTCTGTCGTGACCATCTTGTCCCATTTTAGCAATCATAATTCTTGGACGGCGACCTTCATGTTCTTCAAACTCATCCGTCAGCTTTCGAACACGAGCAATTTCACCTTCATCAGCAAATTCGCTGCTATATACACCTGAAATAGAGCGAATCACCGCTTTATGCCGTCCAGAGATCTTTTCAACTGCATCAGATATTTCCCCAAGACTTGCTCTAGCTCTAGCTGCTTTTACTGCCAAATCAAGTAAATTTCCTTCACCAGTTTCAACAGAATTCGTAATTGCTTCCAAACAAGATTCTACACGATCATTGTCACGATTTGCGCGAAGTTTTTCTAGCCGCCGAATCTGCGCCTCGCGCACAGCTACATTATCAACAGCTAAAATATCAAGCGGATCTTCTTTATCTAATCGATATTTATTCACACCAACGATCATCTCATCAGCTGAATCAATATGTGCTTGACGACGCGCTGCTGCTTCTTCAATTCTCATTTTAGGTAAACCTGTTTCAATCGCTTTTGCCATACCGCCAAGTTTTTCAACTTCTTGAATATGCGCCCAAGCACTTTTCACTAGCTCTTGTGTTAAAGCTTCAACATAATAAGAACCACCCCACGGATCAACAACTTTACAAATTTTTGTTTCGTCTTGTAAATAAAGCTGCGTATTACGAGCAATCCGCGCCGAAAAATCCGTTGGCAACGCAATTGCTTCATCTAATGCATTGGTATGCAAAGATTGCGTGTGTCCAAGTGCTGCAGCCATTGCTTCAATACAGGTTCTAACAATATTATTGAATGGATCTTGTTCCGTAAGACTCCAACCCGAAGTTTGCGAATGTGTGCGCAGTGCCATAGATTTTGTCTTTTGTGGATTAAACTGTTTAATAATCTTTGACCATAACAAGCGACCTGCCCGCATTTTAGCAACTTCCATAAAATAATTTTTCCCCATCGCCCAAAAGAAAGATAGCCTCGGAGCAAAGGCATCTACACTTAATCCCGCATTAACACCCGTTCTGATATATTCAAGTCCATCCGCTAGCGTATAACCTAGTTCAATATCAGCGGTTGCCCCAGCTTCTTGCATATGATAACCGGATATACTGATACTGTTAAACTTAGGCATAAACTTAGAAGTATAAGCAAAAATATCACCAATGATTCTCATTGAAGCTACTGGTGGATAAATATAAGTATTACGTACCATAAACTCTTTTAAAATGTCATTTTGTATCGTACCTGCCAATACTTCCTGTTTTACTCCCTGTTCTTCTGCCGCTACAATGTAAAAAGCCAGAACCGGTAACACAGCACCATTCATTGTCATGGATACAGACATTTTATCAAGTGGAATACCAGAAAATAAAATTTCCATATCTAAAATAGAGTCAACGGCAACGCCTGCTTTACCTACATCACCGACAACACGTGGATGATCAGAATCATAACCACGATGCGTTGCAAGGTCAAAGGCTATAGAAAGTCCTTTTTGCCCTGCTGCTAAGTTGCGGCGATAGAAAGCATTACTTTCTTCTGCCGTGGAAAATCCGGCATATTGACGTACTGTCCAAGGACGAGTTACATACATACTTGGATATGGTCCACGTAAGAATGGTGGGATACCTGCCATATAATGCAAATGATTCATACCGTCTAAATCTGTTTTAGTATAAAGCGGTTTCAAATCAATTTGTTCCATTGTTCTTTGGTATAACTCAGTAAAACTTTTACCTGTAGCTGCTTCAAGATTTGCTTTCCATTGCTCAAAACTCACTTGCTCTGCTTTTTCCCTCAGCTCAATTTTTGTAAAATCCGGTTTTAAGTACATTATTTTATCCCTCCTTGTTGTTGTAACCAAGTTAAGATATGCAAGCAGTTTGCACGTACATGAATAAATTCCTCTACACCAGCCCCGCGATAAGCAGCTTCATGTTCAGGTGCAGGTGCCCCAGCCAACATAACAATCATCTCTGATTTATCTGTCTTGATTTTCTTTGCCAGCGGCGGTACAAGCTCTGGGTAAGTGTCATCTGTAGAACAAATAATCGCGACGAGCGCTCCAGACTGAACCGCGGCTTCTGCTGCTTCATCCGTGGTCATGAAACCATCATTTTTTAATACCTCAAAACCACCCACTTCAAAGAAACCTGTGCTAAACTCAGCACGAGGTTTATGCTGCGGAATTGGCCCCATGTTTGTCAAAAATATTTTTAATTTTTCTCCATGCTCAGCTTCATACACTTTTGCTTTATGACGAAGTTCTTCAAATTGTTCTGTAAAACGATGCTTCTCAACAACCGTTTCGATTTTTTCTTTTGTTTCATCTTTTCGCAGTGCATTGTTTACTTCTTCTAACGTTGCCCCTGCGATAAAAGCCGAAATCACAGCATCTAAAGCTTCACCATAGTTACTCTGAATAGCTTTAGACAGCACTTCTAATTTATCATCACGATATTGTTCATCAATATCTTCTACAAAGCTTTTGATTTGTTGTATGCGTGCTTTTTGAATCGCATCTTTATCTAGCGGATGTTTTTCTAGCTCTTCTTCTAAAACATTTGCATACATATTGACCCCAACTGCACGATCTGTACGCTTAGCTAAATTTTTAAACCGTTGTTTTAATACTTCAGCAACATCTTTTTGTACAATACCCGTTCTTAAAGAAGCAACTATACCGCCATCATTTTCTACTTGTTGCAAAACTTGCCACGCTTTTTGCGCAACTTGTTTTGTTAATGTTTCTATATACCAAGATCCGCCAGCTGGGTCAATTGGTTGCCTTAAATTACATTCATTTTGCAAAATAATCTGCGTATTACGGGCAATACGGCGAGAAAATTCATCTCCTAAACGAATTGATTCGTCAAATACACCAACCTGTAAACTATCTACGCCGCCAACTACGCCGGAAAAAGCCTCTGTTGTTGTGCGAAGCATATTCACATAAGGATCGTAAGCTGTTTTATTAGATTTTGCAGTTCGCGCATGAATCACCATTTTTTGTGCTTCTTTATCACCGCCAAAACTTTCAACAACTTGTGACCATAACATTCTAGCCGCTCTCAATTTAGCAATTTCCATAAAAAAGTTTGATCCAAGTGAAAAGCTAAACTGCATGTGCTTTGCAATCTTATGAATATCAATGCCTCTTAACTGCATTGCCCGAATATATTCGATTGCCGTCGCGAGCACATAGCCCAATTCTTGAACAGCACTTGCTCCGCCGTCATTATATACCTCGCCTTGTACCAAAATATTTCTAAGGGCAGGCATATTTTTTTCTGTCCAAACCGTTGTATGGGCCATTTCATGATATAAAGCCTGCAGCGAGCAAGAAAGTTTACCTTCCTCTGCCAAAATACCAATCGGATCAGCACCAATCATGCCATGCACCCTACCAAGACTTTCACTATTTGCCTTACATATCGCACTGATCATCCCGATGATCATCGTACTAGAAGAACCCGCATTGATATAAATTTCATACTTTGCTAAGTCGATGCCATACAATACGTTATATATGTCTTGTATCGTACTTAAAGACACTCCACCTTGCTCGCTATCCTCTAAAATGCAATCCGCATTTTGACCATGTTTAGTTCTCGTATCAAGGGTAATATTGATAGAAGTTGCACCTTTATCTAACTCATGTTTAATGAGCGCATTAAGTTTTTCTGGCATCACTTCATCATTTTCTTGTGCAATAAGCCAAGGATTACTTATATAACCACCTGTATGGATACCCCGCATATAATTCTCTAAACCTGGCAAATTAGATAACTCATTTGGATTTGGTGCCATTTCCATGGTATAGATAGGTTCAAGCGTGATTTCTTCATAAGTTTTGGTAAGCAGTTTTTTTTCAAAATTGGCACCTTTTAGCGTCACAATTGTTTCTTGCTTCCATTCTTCATAGTCAGGTGCAACAAACTCGTCAAAATTTACAGGTGGAAGATCTGTTTCTTGAGTCTCTTTCTCTTGTACTTGTTTCATCTTTCACAATCCTTTCTATACGTTTAGGTAAAAACAAAGCAACCATTTAATTACGCCTTTAACATCATCAATGCAGACACCCGTTATCGTTTAATGAAAAAAGAAAAAGCCAATCCTGCATAGTGCAAAATGGCTTTTATTCATCAACAAGTACAATTAAATAAAAATCTCGGCAAAAAAATAAATGCCGAGAAGAGTACTTAACTTACATGTAATCCCCTTCCCATCGCTCGCAGGTCTAACGGTGATTGCTAAACAGGCAGTTCTCCTGGCTCTAGTTCATTGCTTATCCAAACCTTCTCAAAACAAATGTTTCAATGGTATATCTTGGATTCGCTCCCTATTACAGTGGCGGGACCGCGTTGGCTTTTAACCAAACTTCCCTATTAAGTCCGTAAGGACACCTATTTCCAACAATATTAAATTTTATAGTTAAACATTATTATGTCATAACCCAAAATTATAGTAGCACTTTTTATTATACTTGTCAAATTTTATCATTATTTAAAATACTTAAAACTTGTATTTATAAGTTAACATATAGTTTGTAGGTGTTGTGTAATAATACGAACTAGTATAACTAACATTATCCTCACGATCTAAAATATTATTTATGCTTAAAGTTACTTCTTGCTGCTCATTTGCCGCATAATTTAAATTAAAATTAGTTAACAGATATGGTTTTGTTTCAAATGAGTGTGAATCACTTGGACACATAACTCTCTCAGCTAAATAACTCGCATTTAGATTTGCCCCCCATTTATCTTTATGATAACCTACGCCACCATTGAGCTGCAATCTGCCAAAGGCTCTATCCCAATAGTCTTTTACGCCAGCCTTACTTGATGTCGATTTTGATTGAGGATTCCCATAGGTAAGACCATAATTGTATACCCAGCCATTCTGCCCAGCAATTTCACAATTTATTTCTATACCCGTATTTTTCAAATCTTCATTTACAGCATAAAAAACTGTATCACCAGCTAATTTGCCACTACTATAAGAAATATTGTCTTTTATATAATAATCAAATAAAGCTACTTTCCATTTATGATCACCACTATTTTTCTTCCACCCAACTTCATAATGCGTCCCTTTTTGCGGTCTTAAATTATCATCACCAATAACATTATAGGCTCCCGCAGCATACATATTTTTAAATGTTGGCATTTTAAAAGATTGTCCTATGCTTGCATAAACACTTTCATCTTTATTTAATTTATGGATAAACTGCCCTTGACCACTGAAATTATCATAATTTTTATCTTCGCCATTTTCAGATTTCGGTGCACCTGTCGTCCAAGTTTCTCTCGCACTTAAAATCAAAGTATCGACATCGTTTAATGGATTTTCCCATTGTGTATAAATTGAATAATTATCGCGTTGATATTGACCTGATGTCGTTACATCCTCATGAAAACTTTCATTTTGATACGTAGTCCCTAATAAAACTTTCCCATGATTTAAATTCCAAGATTTTTGTACATCGTACCCATACGTACGATTTTTTTCTTCTTTATCATAGATCTCTGGTGTTATCTTTTTACTACCAGAAGTTGAATAATAGTCCCTGCCAATCGAATGTAAATCATTTTCATTGTAGTAAATATTTCCTTTTACATTTGCATCATTTTTAAAATTAATTTGCACAAAATCTTTTGTCATTTTATGCTTTCTATCATACTGCGCATTTCCCGCAGTTGTATAACCAGTTCCAAATTTATATTCAAACTTTTCAATTGATTCATTATGACTTACCTGCATATCTACATCAACATTAAATTTATAATTAAAAAAAACATTATTTTTTTCTGAACCTTTGAAAGAATTATATTTTTCTTTATTGGCTGAAATATAGGTGGATATATTGTCAACACTACCCCATTTTTCATAAGCATACCCCATACCAAACTTACCTTCTTGTATCGTAAAAGCATGTGTCTGTTGCCCATAGTTACCAAACCCAGTAGTGACTGTATTTTGTAAATCTTTTTTTGTAATAATATTAATAACACCACCAGTGGCTTCACTACCATATAATACCGAACCACCACCACGGACAATTTCAATACGCTCAACATTGTCTAACGGAATATCTTCTAAATTATATAAACCTCTTAAATTTAGTGGCGTACCATTTACTAAAACCAGTGTTCCTCCATCAACACCACGAATATGTACTTTTGCAGTCATCGTTCCAAGTGATGCTCCACCAGGCCCCATAGTTTGATATGTAATACCTGTTGCAAATTGCAATGCCTGTTGTACATTGTTTGCACCAGTATTTTTTAAATCTTTCTCAGTTAGAATTTCTGTTGATGCTGGTGTATCGACATCACGTTTTTCATATTTTTGTGCAGTAACTACCATCTCATCCAAAGCATCTTCTTTTTCATCGTTTTTTTCGTTTGCATATACTACCTGTGAAACTACCATTGTTGATAATGTTAGCGCAATCATACGAGATATCAACTTTTTCTTATACATTCTCATCTACTCACAATTCTCCTCCACCTGTTAAAAAGTTTAACCCTTCCACAAAATCACATACATAGAACTATACAATATAACCCATGTTAGGCAAACAATCCTTCTATTCGTATGCTTAAAAGGCAAATAAGCATCAAATAAAAAATTCATTTTGATGCCTACCCTAACATGATCGAGTAGGAGGTAGATAATTAATTTATCTACCGACCTCTCACACCACCGTGCGTACCGTTCGGTACACGGCGGTTCAATGGTTTAAATGTAATGCCTCGTATCTTTTGGTTATATCATCATAGCC
>Ga0316600_10000384_pt1 | contig 22138 bp, 17 predicted proteins | sample OWC_soil_day5_CT_FD_207652 | JGI IMG/M metagenome (GOLD analysis project Ga0316600, IMG submission 207652) | Wetland soil microbial communities from Old Woman Creek delta, Ohio, United States - OWC_soil_day5_CT | ecosystem: Environmental > Terrestrial > Soil > Wetlands | place: USA: Ohio... | reverse complement strand
CCGATGGGCACCCGCACCGGCAACCTCGATCCCGGCGTCGTGCTCTACCTGATGGATGAGCGCGGCATGGATGCGCGAGCGATCGAGAAGCTGCTGTACCAGCAGTCCGGCCTGCTGGGTGTTTCCGGCATCGCGAGCGACATGCGCACCCTGCTGGCGAGCACCGAGTCGCGCGCGAAACTTGCGGTCGATCTGTTTGTCTACCGGATCACCAGGGAACTGGGCTCACTTGCCGCCGCGCTTGGCGGCCTCGATGCCATCGTGTTCACTGCCGGCGTTGGCGAGAACTCGGCGGAGATCCGCGCACGTATCTGCAAGGCCGCTGCATGGCTGGGCGTGGACCTGGACGCGGCGTCGAATCAGTCGGGCGGATCGCGCATCAGCACGGCCGCGAGCCGCGTGGCTGCCTGGACGATCCCGACCAACGAGGAACTGATGATCGCGCGCCATACCGAACGGCTGCTGGCGCGCTGATGGAGCGACTCCCATGACGTTGCAGGTTCCGCAGCCGGTACTGAGCGGCAGCAAGGCGCTCGTGGTCGGCATAGCGAATGAACACTCGATTGCGTGGGGCTGCGCCAAGGCGTTCCGTGAACTCGGTGCCGACGTCGCGGTGACCTACCTCAACGAGAAGTCGCTGCCTTACGTGCAGCCGCTTGCGGTCGAGCTGGAGTCGCCGCTTTTCCTGCCGCTCGATGTCAGCGTGCCGGGGCAGCTGGAGGCGGTATTCGAGGCGATCGGGCGCGAGTGGGGACGCCTCGACATCCTCGTGCACTCGATCGCGTGGGCGCCCAAGGATGATCTGCAGGGCGGACTGCTGAACTGCTCGGCGGAGGGCTTCGCGAAGGCGATCGACGTGTCGTGCCATTCGTTCATCCGCATGGCGAAGCTGGCCGCGCCCTTGATGAAGGACGGCGGCACGATGTTTGCGATGAGCTACTACGGCGCCAATCGCGTAGTGCCCAACTACAACGTGATGGGCCCGGTGAAGGCCGCGCTTGAAGCCTCGTGCCGCTATCTGGCGTACGAACTCGGCCCGCAGCGCATCCGCGTGCATGCGATGTCGCCCGGACCGTTGAAGACCCGCGCCGCGTCGGGACTGAAGGATTTCGACCTGCTGCTGACCGAGGCGGCGCAGCGCGCGCCGCTCGGCGAACTCGTCGACATCATGGATGTCGGCTTCGCCTGCGCTTATCTGGCAACCCCATACGCACGCCGCATCAGCGGCGAGACCGTTTACGTGGACGGTGGCGTCCACATCATGGCGTGACGATCACGCCGGAACGAATCAGCGAGGAACCTATGGACACCGGCAAGAACCTGGCCAAGTCGATGGACGTCTCTGCCAAGGTCGCGCAGCTCTACCAGGCGCGCGTGCGCAAGGCGGTGGAGCACTACGACGAGCGCGTCAAGAAGGTCCGCGACGATTACATGCAGGAGATGGCGTCCGTCGTGTCGCCGCTCGACGTGATGCGGGACTGGAGCACCTATGCCATCGACTCGATGCAGCGCGGCATCCTGTTCCTGGATGCGATGCGCCAGCGTGGCAACCAGTACCTCGAGCACACGCGCGCGGGGCTGCCGCCGGTGCTGAACTTCGACTACGAGATGGTGCTCGACGGCCGCACGCTGGAGCGCGCGGTCAACTACGCGCTGGTGAAGATCGTGCCTCCCGCAGGCGTCACCGTCGACGCGAAGCGCCGGCCCTACGTGATCATCGATCCGCGCGCCGGACACGGGCCGGGCATCGGCGGCTTCAAGGACGACTCGCAGGTCGGCGTGGCGCTGCGCGAAGGCCATCCGGTGTACTTTGTCATCTTCTTCCCGATGCCGGAGCCGGGCCAGACGCTGCTCGATGTCTGCGCGGCCGAGCGCCGCTTCGTCGAGCGCGTGCGCGAACTGCACCCGAAGAGCCCGAAGCCGGCGATTGTCGGCAACTGCCAGGGCGGCTGGGCCGCGATGATGCTGGCGGCCTCGCACCCCGAGGACACGGGCCCGATCGTCATCAACGGCGCGCCGATGTCGTACTGGGGCGGAGCGCTGGCCGATGGCCCGAGCGATAACCCGATGCGCTATGCCGGCGGAATGCTCGGCGGCACCTGGATGTCGTCGTTGGCCTCCGACATGGGCGCGGGCCTGTTCGACGGCGCCTACCTGGTGCAGAACTTCGAGGGACTGAACCCGGCCAACACCTACTGGGACAAGTACTACAACGTCTACAAGAATGTCGACACCGAGGTGCCGCGCTTCCTGGAGTTCGAGCGGTGGTGGGGCGGCTTCTACCTGATGAACCGCGAAGAGATCGAGTGGATCACACAGAACCTGTTCGTCGGCAACAAGCTGTGGAGCGGCGAGACCGCGGCCGGCGCGGGCAAGGTCTTCGACCTGCGTGAGATCCGTTCGCCGATCGTGCTGTTCGCGTCGATGGGCGACAACATCACGCCGCCGCAGCAGGCGTTCAACTGGGTCGCGGATGTCTACGGCTCGACTGACGAGATCAAGGCACGCGGCCAGGTCATCGTCGGCCTGCTGCACCAGAGCGCCGGCCATCTCGGCATCTTCGTGTCCGGCGCGGTCGCGAAGAAGGAGCACGCGCAGATCGTCTCGGTGCTGAAGTCGATCGAAGCGCTTCCGCCGGGCCTGTACGGCATGATGATCAATGAGGTCGCCGGCAAGGGCGGCAAACCAGCGTATGAGGTCGAGTTCCGCGAGCACCGGCTCGAGGAGATCGTCGAGCGACTGAACCGCTTCAAGCGCAAGGACGAGCAGGCGTTCGAGGCGGTCGAGCGCGTGTCCGACTTCAACCAGAAGGCGTACGAACTGCTGGTGCGCCCACTGGTGCAGGCCACGTCGAACGAGGCCGGCGCCAAGCTGATGCGTGAACTGCACCCGCTGCGCGCCGAGCGCTGGTCGATTTCCGACGCCAACCCCTGGTTCGCGTGGCTGGGACCCGTGGCCGATGCGGTGCGCGAGCAGCGTGCGGCACTGGAGAGCGAGGCGCTGCCGCGACAGACCGAGAAAGCCATGTCCGAGCTGATCAGCGCCACGCTGGACTGCTACCGCGCGGTGCGCGACGCCACCAGCGAGGCGATGTTCTTCCAGACATTCGGCTCGATGTTTGCGCTGACGATGGCGGAGGACCGGCGCGCAGCTTCGGCTGACGTCGCCGCGCGTGCCAGCGCGAGCACGGAGGTGGTCGCCAAGGCACTGGCGTCAATCGAAGAAGGCGGCTACGCGGCGGCGGCCGTGCGCATCGGCACCCTGCTCGGCCGGCATGGCGAACCGTTGCCACTCGAGCGGCTGGCCCTGCGCAAGGAGCTGATCGCCGACTATGCCGGACTGATGCCCGAGCTGGAGCCGGCCGCCTGGCGCCGGCTGCGTGGCGCGCAGGAAGTCATCGTCCGCCATGCCCCCGAGCAGGCGCTGGCGACGCTGCCTAAGCTGCTGGCCTCGCGTGATGACCGCGCGCGACTGCTGCGTCTCGTCGAGGGCCTGATGAACGATCCGCGCATCGAGGGTTTCAAGCCCAGCGCCGAACAACGTGCAATGGTTGAGCTGCTGCGCGCCAAACTCACGCTTTCGACGTCATCGAAGCCGACGGCCAAGCGAGCAGGGTCGAAGCGTCCATCGCGCCGCGCCAGCGCGCGCCGCTGACACTGGCGAATGAAGTCCAGCGGGAACAACCCAGCTGGACGAGCGAGGTGAACAGCGCGCGAACGTCTGCGTTTTCGAAGGATGGCAACGCGCGGCCTGTGACTGAAGTTGGGAGCCAGCATCGGCACCGATAAACTGGTGCGCTACGGTCACTTGCCTCCGGTCGGGACTTTGCCGACCACGCCGGCCACGTAGTAGTCCATCTTGCCCAGCTGCTCGTCAGTCAGCGACCCGCTGGCGATCACGTCCTTGCCTTCGCTCGTCTTGATTGGCCCGGTGAACGGGTGAAACGTGCCGGCACGGATCTCGTCCTCGCGCTTCCTCACTTCATCCACCAGCTCCTTCGGCAGCTTGTCCGACAGCCCTTCCAGCTTGATGAAGCCCTCCTTGATGCCGCCCCACACCGGCGCGACCTTCCAGGTGCCGTCCATGACCGCCCTGGCGCGCGCCGTGTAGTAATCACCCCAGTGGTGCGTGACGGCGGCAATCTGCGCGTTCGGACCGAACTTGCGCATGTCCGAGTGATAGGCGACGGCCATCTTGCCTTTCTCCTCAGCCGCAGCGACCGCAGCGGTCGAATCGGTGTGATGCGTCACCACGTCGGCGCCCTGCCCGATCAGCGTGTTGGCGGCATCGCGTTCCTTGCCCGGGTCGTACCAGCTGTTGACCCAGACGACGCGCACCTGCGCCTTGGGATTCACTGAACGTGCGCCCAGCGCGAAGGCGTTGATGCCCTGCAGGACCTCGGGGATCGGAAACGCAGCGACGTAGCCCAGCTGCCCGGTCTTGCTCATCTTGCCCGCGACCATCCCGGCGAGATAGCGACCCTCGTAGAAGCGTGCGTTGTAGGTGTTGACGTTGGCTGACGTCTTGTAACCCGTTGCATGCTCGAACTTCGTGTTCGGAAACTCCTCGGCCACCTTGATCGTCGGGTTCATGAATCCGAACGACGTCGTGAAGATCAACGTGTTGCCCTGCTGTGCCAGGTCGCGGATCACGCGCTCTGCATCGGCACCTTCGGGCACCTTCTCGACGAACGCGGTCTTCACCTTGTCGCCGAGTACCTTCTCCATCGCCAGCCGGCCCGCGTTGTGCTGCGAGGTCCAGCCGGCGTCTCCGACCGGGCTGACGTAGACGAAGCCGACCTTCAGCGGCTCCGCTTTCGGCGCTTCCGCCTGCTTGGCGGGCTGCACCGGTTCGACTTTGGGCGCAGCGGGTTCGGGCTTGCCACAGGCCGCCAGGACGGTGGCAGCAGCGACGGCGGACAGCAGCGAGAAAGTCCGGTTCATTCTGGTGTTCTCCGGGAATTCGCAGGTTGAGTTAAAGGCGAAGCGGGGAATTCTACGCACCGCGCAAGTCGCTGCGCCTCATCGACACCACGGCCGCGTCATCGTCGCCGTGCCAAACTCGTACGTTCCCACGCGATGGATCCGATCGACATGTCTGCGCGCGCCCTGACCACACTTGAACGCCGCCGCGAGGACTTCACGCCGGGACAGGCGGCACTGAAGCTGGCAGCGCTGCGCGAACTGGCGCGCACGACGCTGCGCACCGCCGAGCAGGTGCGGCGGCTGCACGAAGTCCTGTGCTTCATGCGCGCGTACCCCGACGATGCCGAGGTGCTGCAGCAGGTCGAGCAGATGTTGAGCGACTTCGCCCGGCGCCGTGACCTGCGGAAGCACCGGGACGCGCTCGCGCACAACGGCATTGCGGGCACGCTCATGGGATATCCATTCTTCTACCCGACCGCGCACTGGCTCTCCCGCCGCTGGCCCGATGCGCTCCGGCTCGACCGCAGGGACGCCATCGCCGGGGAATCGATCGCCAAGAGCCTGCCCGCATTGATGAGCAGCCTGGAAAATCACGCCCTGCGCGAATGCCACCTGCCGGGCTACAAGGCGCTCGATGCGGTCCGCGGCATGCGCACCGATGCGACGTTCCTGCTCGACCGCGTCGCCGCGATGCCGGGCGACAGCTTCATGCGCGAAGCGTTCTACGACCTGATAAACCCGAGTTGCGAACTGCTGCCCGTGGACGGCACGCCGACGCGCACGACCGCTGTGTACATCGGCGCGCCACGAGCCTGGCAGACCGCCCCGCTCCGGCATCAGCGCCCTGACCTACGACGCGAAATCGTTCGCGGACTGCGCACGATCCGGCACATGCCGCCGCGCGAAGCACAGGTGCTGATCACGCTGGCGCGAGAGGCGATGCTCACGCGCAATCGCGATCTGGACGCCTTCGCCTATGGCAACGAGAGCGATGTTTGGCTCTGCCAAGATGGCCATGGACTGGCTTTCGTTCTGGTCGGCATGCAGCTCGAACGCCGCGCCGATCTGCCCGCCATCTACGGCGGACTGACATTGCAGAATGGTGTGCCGATCGGCTATCACCAGGCCGACTTCCTCGGTCGTAGCGTTGCGGTGTCGTTCAACACATTCGACACTTTTCGCGGCGGCGAATCGGCCTACACGTTCGCCCGCCTGCTCGCCGCGCTGCACGAATTCAGCGGCGCCACGTCGTTCAGCATCGAGCCCTACCAGCTGGGACTGGGGAACGACGAGGGCATCGAGTCGGGCGCATGGTGGTTCTATTTCAAGCTCGGTTTCCGGCCGCGCGCACGACCTGCCCTGACGCTGGCAGCCGTCGAAACTCGACGGCAGAAGACCAATCCAGGCTACCGCTCCACTTCCGCAACGCTGCGTCGACTGGCCGACCATCATCTCTTCCTCGATCTCGATCCAGACCAGCCCGCGCCACTGCTGCTGCCGGTGAATATCGGCCTGCGCGTGGCGGCGTTCCTGGCGGCGCTTGCGCCGGAAAGTCGTTCGGGTGCAAGCGAGCAGGCCGAGGCGGTGGCACGCGTCGCCTGCAGACTCGGTTCGCTGCACGGGTTCACGCGCAGCGAACGGTTGGCGTGGACGCGTCTGGCACCCTTGTTCGCGGCGTTGCCGCTGCGCGGATGGTCGGACGCGGATCGAGCCTCGCTCGTCGCGCTGGCGCGGGCGAAGGGAGGTCGGTCGGAACGTTTATATGTCCGGCTCTCTGGGAAGCATCAGAAGCTCGAGCGCGTGCTCGCGAGCTGGAGTCTGCCCACTGGTACAGCCGTCTGAGGCCGACGTCGACGCGATATGCGATGTTGTCCTTCGGGACCGACACCGCTGCGTCATTGCGGGAAGATCACCAAAGTCGCGACGGGCCGCCTGCACTGCGGACGACCCCGGAACCTCGAGTTCCCCGGACATGAGCTTTCTCAATGCAAGCGTCGCTTGCCGTGTTCAGGTGTTAGGGCTGAATGTCTTGCCGAGCGAGGCCGGCATGTTGAGCCGGATCCAGCGCGGATTACGCGAGATCAGCGCGAGCACGACGATCGTCGCGACGTACGGCGTCATCGCCAGCAACTGGCTCGGCACTTCCACGCCCTTGCCCTGCAGGTGGAACTGCAGCATCGTCACGCCACCGAACAGATATGCGCCGAACAGCACGCGCGCCGGGCGCCAGGTGGCGAACACGACCAGTGCAAGCGCGATCCAGCCGCGTCCTGCCACCATGCCCTCGGACCACAGCGGCGTGTAGATGATCGACAGGAACGCGCCCGCGAGCCCCGCGCAGGCGCCGCCAAAGGCCAGTGCCATCATCCTTATGCGTCGCACCGGAACGCCAAGGGCGTGTGCCGCCTCCGGCGATTCCCCCACCGCACGCAGCACCAGCCCGGCGCGCGTGCGGTTCAGGAACCAGGCGACCGCAACGACCAGCAGCAGCGCGAAGTAGACGAGCCAGTGCTGCGCAAACAGGGCAGCACCGATCGCCGGGATGTCGCGCAGCCCGGGTATGCCGTCGGCCCCGCGCGCGGCGAGGCTCTCCCCCTGAAATGACTGGCCGAGAAAGGCCGACAGTCCCGCACCAAACAGCGCCAATGCGAGTCCCGTCGCGTACTGGTTGGTGAGCAATCCGATCGTCAGCACGGCGAAGAGCAAAGCCAGCGCTGCTCCGGCCGCGGCCCCGGCAACGAAACCGAGTTCCGCGATGCCAGTCGCGTGCGCCGCACCGAAACCTGCGACGGCCGCGACCAGCATGACTCCTTCGATGCCGAGATTGACGACGCCACTCTTCTCGCTGACGACGATGCCGATGGCTGCGAGCAGCAGCGGCGTGCCCGCGCTCAGCGTGGCGGCGACCAGGGCCACGACCTCGTTCATGCCGTCACCGCCATCGCCTTGCGGCGCATCGGCCGGTACATGATCAGCGTGTCGCAGGCGAGCAGGAAGAACAGCAGCAGCCCCTGGTACACACCAGTCAGCGCCGACGGCAGGCCAAGCCGCGATTGCGCGAGTTCGCCACCGATGTAGAACAGCGCCATCACGACTGACGCGAAGACGATGCCGACCGGGTGCAGGCGTCCAACGAACGCGACGATGATCGCCGCGAAGCCGTAGCCCGGCGAGATCGTAGGCGTCAGTTGCCCGACCGGGCCGGTCGCTTCGATACCGCCGGCGATGCCCGCCAGCGCGCCGCTCAGCAGCAGTGCGAACCACAGCAGACGCCGCTCGGAGAACCCGGCATAGCGCGCTGCCAGTGGCGCAAGGCCGGCCACCTTCAGCTGGAAGCCGATCACCATGCGCGCCAGCATCAGCCACAGCGCCCCGGCCGCCACCAGCGCAAGCACAAAGCCGATGTTGAGCCGCGTGCCCGTCAGCACGATCGGCATGCGCGCCGCCGACTCGAAAAGCTTTGACTGCGGGAAGCCGAAGCCCTCCGGATCCTTCCAGACGCCCTGCACCAGCCACGCCAGCAGCAACTGGGCGACATAGACCAGCATTAGGCTGACCAATATCTCGTTCGCGTTAAAGCGATCGCGCAGCCACGCGGTTATCGCAGCCCATGCGGCACCACCGAGCGCGGCGGTGGCGAGAATCGCCGGGACGAACATGCGGCTGCTGTCGCGCGTGGCGAGCAGCGCGATGCCGCCGCCAGCGATCGCACCAGCGATCAGCTGGCCCTCGGCGCCGATGTTCCAGACGTTGGCGCGGAAGCAGACAGCGAGTCCGACCGCACAGAGGATCAGCGGCGTGGCCTTCAGCCCCAGTTCCGACCAGCCGCGCCGCGTCGCCAGCGGATCCAACAGGAACACCTTCAGTCCCTGCGCCGGGTCCTGGCCCATCAGTGCGAACAGCAGAGCTCCGGCCAGCAACGTCAGCACAATGGCCAGCAGCGGCGAGGCCCACAGCATCGCGCGCGCGGGCACGGCACGCGGAACCAACACGTACGGCAGCGTCATGCCTCCCCCTGCGGGCAGTCACGCAAGCGCCTTCGGAGCGGCCGTGCGGCGCTCATGCCGGCATCTCCTGCTGCGGCCACAGGCCGGACATCCAGCGGCCGATGTCCTGCACGCTGATCTCGCCCGGCCGCACACCGGGCGAGAGCCTCCCTTTCGAAATCACGAATAGGCGGTCGCTCAGTTCGAACAGCTCATCAAGATCCTCGGACACAACGAGAATCGCGCAGCCCGCCTTGCGCAGCGCGATCAGCTCGTTGTGGATCGCGGCCGCCGCACCGACGTCGACGCCCCAGGTCGGCTGGTTCACCAGCAGCACGCGCGGCTGCGCTTCGATCTCGCGCCCGACGATGAATTTCTGCAGGTTGCCGCCGGACAGGCTCGCCGCCGCCGCGTCAGGCCCCGTCGTCTTCACGTCGAAGCGCTCGATCAGCGCGGCCGCGAGACGCTGCGCCTCGCCGTAGTGAACGAAACCGCCCGCGCGCAACGTGTCGCGCGTGAGCACGACGTTGTCCTGCAGCGACAGCGCGGTGACCGCACCGTGGCCGAGCCGCTCCTCCGGGATGTAGCGCAGGCCGAGCGCGCGCCGGCGCAGCGTCGGCAAGCGCAGCACTTCGGTGCCAAACAGCCGGATCGAGCCCTTCGCGTCGACCCACTCGCCGGACAAGGCGGCCATCAGCGCGGCCTGCCCGTTACCCGACACTCCGGCGATGCCGACGATCTCGCCGCGACGTACGTCGAGATCGAGCTGGTGCAGCCAGTGCTGCCGTTCGGCGGCATGTGTCGTGTCGAGTCCGGTGACGGAGAGCGCAACCTCCCCCGGCGGCGAATCGTGTGCCGCGATGGTCGGCGGGTCTGCGCCGATCATCAGCCGCGCGAGGCTCGCTTCGGTTTCCTGGCGCGGGTCGACGTTCGCGACCAGGCGTCCACCGCGCAGCACCACACAGCGATGCGTCACGCGGCGGATCTCGTCGAGCTTGTGACTGATGAAGAGAACACTGACGCCGTCCGCCGCCAGTTGCTCCAGCGTGCCGAACAACCGCTCGATCGCCTGCGGCTTCAGCACGGAGGTCGGCTCATCGAGGATCAGCAGCCGCGGCGAGGTCATCAGCGCGCGCAGGATCTCGACGCGCTGCCGCTCACCCACCGACAGGTCGTGCACGCGCTTGACCGGATCAACGTCGAGGTCGTACCGCTTGGCCAGCTCGAGCATGCGCGCGGTGAGCCCGGCGAGCGGCTCCGGCGGCAGTCCCAGCGCCACGTTTTCCGCGAGCGTCAGCGAATCGAACAGCACGAAGTGCTGGAACACCATCGAGACGCCGAGTGCGCGGGCCCGGGCCGGGCTGTCGATGCTGGCTTCGTGCCCGTCGATGAAGAGTCGGCCCTCGTCCGGCCGCACGACGCCGTAGACGATCTTCATCAGCGTGCTCTTGCCGGCGCCGTTTTCGCCGAGCACGGCGACGATCTCGCCCGGCATCACCTCGAGCGAGATCGCGTCATTGGCTAGGGTTTCGCCAAAGCGCTTGGTGACTCCCTGCAGGGCTAGGCGGGCGGTCATGATGTGCGGAGCGTTTTGGGGGGCATCACGACGATTTCGGCACTCGCGCATCCATGTCGAAGATTCTTACATCGGTCGGTCCCAAACCTACCCGATTGGCTTACGCGCACCCACGGAGATTCACTAAGTTGCTGAATTCTTGAAGCCTGATCAACGGATTCGCAACCTGCATGAGGAATGGCTTCATTCTTGCTTGGCTCCGCGTTTACCCTGGCCCCGCAGGTAGCGACAGCGTAAAGCTTGGAAGCTCTTTCGACGAGCGCCGATAGGTTTAGGAACGTCGAAAAGGCACGGGAATACTCACCCGAAACCGACGCGCAACGCGCCGGCGCAGGTGCAAGCAAGCGTCCCTAACAAGAGGCGCCTCTTCTGTTGCTGGGCTGATCGGGAGGATGAGAATGAAACTCCAGCGCTTGATTGCATTGACTGCCGGGGTCGGCTGCGCGCTATTCGGCCAGATCGCGATTGCAGCACTGACGTTTAACCCATTTGTGACTTCTTCCGAACTGACCGGCGCCGTTGGCGGCAGCTCCGCCATTGGATTCTCTTTCGCTGGCAACAAGTTCGTCGGGTCGGTTTACTTCAACAACCAGCTCTACCAAACGGATCTCGCTGGAAACAACGTTCAGAAGTTCGGCGCGCCGTTGCCCATCTCGTCGGGCAGCGCTGGAGAGATCTATGTGTCCAGTTCCCTCGGTCTGGGTGGCTTTGCATCCCGGAGCGTCTTTGCCGGATCGCAATCTTTCGGCACGGTCTGGACGTATGCCAACGGGGCCACGACGGCGACTGCGGCAACGGAATTCGTGACTGGCCTGGTCGGAGGAGTGCGCAGCATCGCCTTCGACCTCTACGGGAACTACGGCGGCGACATGATCGTGGCAACCCAAGTCGGCCGGATCTACCGGGTGAATAGCGCCGGTGTGGCTACCCAGCTCGCGAACCTGGGCGTCGACACGGAAGGCATGGACTTCGCGCCGCAAGCCTTCGGTCCGATCGCCGCAGGGACCCTCGTGGTGCTGTCCGAGGGCGACGGCCACGTCCGCGCGATCACCCCGACCGGCACGGTCACGGATCTGGGGGTGACGTTCTCTACGCCGGAAATGTTGAGCTTCGTGCCTTTGGACTTTGCAGAGACGCTGGACCCTCTCGCAGGGTTCTATGCAGCGCGGTACCCCACCGAGGTCGTCAAGTCTCCTGCGAGCGACTTCGCACCGTTCGCCGGTCAGGCAGTAATCACCGAAGAACTCACGCATGACCTGTACTCGATTTCGTGGAACGGCACCAACTTCGTGAAGACCTTCCTCGGCGATTTCGGCGGGCAGCCGGAGGATGGAGTCTTCGTTACCGCTGCAATCCTGGATCCGGGCTGCTCGACCCGGCCGGAAGGGTGTGGCGGAGGCTCCGTTCCGGAACCCGGCTCAGTCACTCTCATCGGTTTGAGTCTCGTCGGTCTCGCAGCGATTCGCCGTCGAAGGCACTAGTCACCCGATCACCAGACGAACCCGCCGGCACGGCGGGTTTTTGCTTCTGGCCCGCGCTAGTGCACAGGAGTGAACTCGGAAACGACGAATGCATCGGCCTCGAAGATGCACTTCTCAGGCCGATGAACGGAGATTGCGTTCGCGTAGTGAGATTGCGCGTCAACGTGTGCAAGCCTAGTCGTGTTCACGAGCTCCGCACCAATCAAGTCCCGCCCGTCACCGACTTCGAAGCGGGCCGGCAACCTCAGCAGCCAGTTGAGGCTTTCCATGTCGTCATGCAGCGGCTTCGCCAAGGACGACGACGATCTCGCCCGGCATCACTTCGAGAGAGATCGCGACGTTGGCGAGCGTCTCGCCAAAGCGCTTGGTGACTCCCTGGAGGCTGAAGCGGGCTGTCATCGGGAGCGGTGGAGTGTTCTGGCGGATGCGGTGACTGTATAGACCGCGCCGATACTACCTTTGCCGGCGATAGGAGCAGGACTGCCAGGCTTATCGCCAAAAGAAAACTCGATCCGCAAGGGCTTGGCACTCGCGGAACCACGGGGGCGACGTCTAGCGTAACTGGCGCTCCCGCGAGCGCGGCAACGGCGATGACCGCCTCGATGATCCAGACGATTGCCGGCGCTTCGATGAACCACTCGATAATCGTGCGCACCAGATCAGTCATCGTCCGGCCCACCCGCGCGGCCATGGATTGGCCTGCCACGAGCGATTCCCGGCGTCTACATCGATGCTATCGCCCGAACGGATTATGAGTTCGTTGCCGCCAGCATCCTCGGCGTCAGAAAGCCTTACATTGCTGCGTCTCCCCGCTCCTACTTGTTAGTGAATCCCATTGTTTCTATTGAGCATTCTTCCAATGGCATGGTCCTTGCGGATCAACTGTGCGGACCAACTTGTTGAAACTCAAAGGAGACGTAACGTGATTAGATCCACATTGGCGCGACTCGTAATGGCAGTCGCACTACTTGCAGCCGGTCCGCCGGCCGTTAACGCCGGTCCGATCCCGTACCCCAATGTTGGCGTCGAAAATCCGGTGCTCTACACATTCACCGCCGCTGCTACTGGAGACATCACCGCGTACTTTTTCGGCAGCACCGCTGCCTACGTGAATGAACTCACGATGCTCGTAAACGGCGTTCCAACCGGAATCCAAGGCTTGAACAACCACACGTCTCCATACGGACTGGCCCTGAACCTCGGCGCGGTGACTGCGGGCGACGTAATTGTCTTCGAGATGGTCAACCTCAGTCCCGGTGGTGTAGGGCCTTGGTACTCGGACAAGAGCATGAACTCGGACGGCGTTAACCACATCTACTCGACCGACTTCGCAGGTGACGCCACCATTCCGGCAGGTGTTTACGTTGCGTTCGAAGATCTCGTTGGCGGCGGAGACCTCAACTACAACGACGAGACCTTCGTTTTCACCAACGTCAGAGTGTCTGTACCCGAACCCGGCACCCTCGCCCTTCTCGGCCTCGGCCTCGCCGGTCTGGCAGCCTCGCGTCGGCGCAAGCAGTAGCCATCGAGTCGATCGATCGAACCCGCCCCCGTGGCGGGTTTTCTTTTGTTGAGTGCGTCGTCGCCGAGTTGCCTGCAGCGGAGCGTCTGGCGGAAACGGTGTTTGTGAAGGGCCGCGCCGTTACTGGCCCTCCCAGGAGTGGCAACCTTGATCCCCAGCCAATCCGCCAGTTCGCCGAGCACATTACCTTTGCCGGCGATCTCCGCCCGCTCACCGCGCACGTGCGGCGGCTCTTTGCGGCCAGCAGCGGGTCGAGTTCCCCATCGTCGGTGATCCGCAGTCCCTTCTGCTGGCCGAGTAACGCAAATGCCGCGGGATTGACCCAGCGCACTCGTTGATCCGCATCTATCAAAACGATAGCGGTTGGCAGCATGGAGAGTGCAGCCTCGGCATTGCTGGCCAGTTGCTCCGCTTGCATCGCCTGGCGCCGGAGGTTCGCGGCGCGCTGCGCGCGTTTGGACGTCGCAGCAATTCGAAGATCGGCTTCATGCGGCCTGCGAATTCAGCCTTCTATCCTGGCCCCTCGCCCCAATGAGCCCTTATTCGAGTCCGCTCTAGCCAAGCGCCAGAAGGCGTGATCCCAGTTTGACGCGCCTACTCTCCCGGCGGCGCAGCCAGGCCAAACTGATAAGGCCTGCCGCAATCATGCCGATTGACGTCGGCTCGGGAACGGTACCGATTTCAACGACAATCGGAGTCATTGTTCCAGTGAAGTCACCGGCCGACACAAAGGTCAGCCCGGTGATAAACGCAGTGACGTTGTCAGGATCCAGTCCGGCAGCGACTTCGATGCCGCGGATCGAAAACCGGTCGACGCCCGGTCCACCAAAGAAATGCTGACTCCCGCCGGTGAGATCGATTCCACTGTCGACGAACGCCAGCCCGCTCCATAAGTAGAGATCGAATAGGTTGTCGCCAATGCCCGTCGGTAGCAGGACCGAAGCGAAATTCGGGTCTCCGGCGCCAATTGCGTAGTCATAGCCCACCGCGACGAAGGGATCGATGAACGTGACCGAGTCGGGACCCACGTCGGTAATTGAAAAGTTATAGACACCATCGACCACGGTCGGCAGAAACGCTTCCGGCGGACCGCCGCCCTCAAGCGGCGTAAAGTTAAAGAAGGAGGACGAGCGTCGAAGGATCTCAGCGTTGTTGTTCGTCGCGACGAATACGGATCCACTACCGCGAGTGTCGACCAACTGCACGTTGAAGACGTAGTCTCCTCCGAACGCGAGGGACGTCCCCGACGACAAGGTTGCTGGGATGTCGTAGGAACCAAGGCTTCCCGCAACCACGAACGAATGAATTAGTTCAGCCTGACCGTTCGGCAAAATAATCCCGCGGTCAAAGACATTGATCCGCACGGCATCGGCGACAAAGCCACCGGGTATCGTCCAGGAAATGGTGGGAGTGGCGCCGCTGCCCGTAATCGTCACGTTTACAGGGAACGGCACCGGGACTTCGGTCCCCGCTAACGCAGGTCCAGTGACAACCACCGGCGATTCGCCGGGCCGTTCAAAGCGAAGCGTCCAGGGCGCCGCAATACGATCGGCATTGAACCCGGTCGAGTTTGAGCAGAAGTTTGGGGCAGCGAGTAAGGGCTGGCAGGACGTCTGCGGACTGACAAAGCCTGTCGGTAGATAGGTCGCGCCCAAGGTCGTGCCACCCGACCCCCCGACGATGTTAGCGCCGTACTGAAGTCGGTTCCCCTGACCAATCCCGATGTTGTTCGCGCCCCGCGTGTCGCGGAACATGTTGATGGTGCCGCTGACCAGTTCGATCGGCGCGGCTTGCGCTTGCGCGCAAATCACTCCTATTAGGAACGCGGGTGCGACCGCCAACCAGCCGATTCGACTTTGAATTTTTGCGCCGATGATCATTGATGTCCCCCACACGGTTTGAACCGCCCACATAGTTCCGATGGAACGTCGCCCACGGATTGGTTTGTCGGACCGTCATCGAGGCGCTCCCTCCGGAGGGATGTCTTCGACCTGCTGTCGCGCGCATGGCGCGCAGCCTGGAAGCACAGGCCGGTGACTTTGCACCCGGGCTGTAGCCTCGGCAATGGGGTCATTCACTCCATAGCTGCTGCACTGCGTCAGCCACTCGGCGTCGCGGAGTGGCCCCGGCTGCTGTCCCCCTTCAACTTTTTGTCACGCTCCGGCGTCGCCGCCAGGCCGTACCGACTTAGGGGCAAGTCGCTTACAAGTAGACAGCCGTGCAAAAAGTTAGGTTGATACGATGCTCGCCCGTCTCTGTGTGGAACCCATCGGCGAGCGGCAGTACACCGTGGAAACGCATGCGAGCCGGGCCGCCCCAAACCACGACATCGCCATGCTCAAGGGGGCGCGCAGGGACCGGTCGGATCGCTTCAGTCCGCCGAACAGAAGGATGGCTGACAAGCCGAGAGAAACGGAAATGACGCGCGCTTCGTGATCCACTTCATTGCGATCCTGATGCAGGAACCGTCGAACGCTTGGCAGGTATCGATTGATCCGGCAGACATCGGGTGCGTAACCACTGAAACCGGCGACCGCCGCGGCGATCGTCGCGACACGAAGGAACAGGCTCGGCATCGGCGACCAGCCTTGGCCGGAGTCCGGATCGGTGCAGTCGTAGCGATAGCCGCTGCGGTCAGAAAACCAGCCGACCGCGCGGCAGTTCGTCAATCGCAACCGACATGCGGAAGCCGCCGGGGGTGATCAGATGACGGAACGGCGCGCAAGCGGAGATCTTCTGGACTTCGGTCATCAAGGAACGCGCTTCGACCAGCGCGAAGCGCCGCAACACTTTGATGCACCGTTGATGCACTGTTGATGCACTGTCGATGCACTGACAATGCATACAGTACTGGCGGAAGCGGTGAGATTCGAACTCACGAAGGGTGTGAACCCTTGCCGGTTTTCAAGACCGGTGCCTTAAACCGCTCGGCCACGCTTCCCAAGGGCGGATTTTGCCGGGTTTTCGTTTGCCCCTACCGCGACGTCCGGAGTCCCCCGGACTTGTCAGGCACGACTCGGCGTTCGCCTGGCGCAGGCCGATGCGCCGGTCAATCGACCACACGCCGACGCAGCGCCTTCACTTGGCCGCGCTGCACCTTGCTTTCGACCCGCTTGCGCCTTGATGTCGCAGTCGGACGAGTAGGCCGACGGGTGCGGGGAATCTCGGCGGCAGCATCGATGACCGCCCGCAGCCGCGCCAGTGCCTCAGAGCGATTCTTCTCGAGGCTGCGATGTGTCTGCGCCTTGATGACGATAACGCCCTCGTCACTGATGCGCTGATCCCGCCGTGCCAGCAGTCGTTGCTTGAGTTCATCCGGCAGCGACGACGCCATGACGTCAAAGCGCAGGTGGACTGCATTGGAGACCTTGTTGACGTTCTGGCCGCCCGCGCCCTGCGCGCGAATTGCCTGCAGCTCGATCTCTTCCTCGGCGAGTGTGTAGGCGATGGAGGGCATAGCGGGAGATCAGGGCATGACATTACAACTTCGCTGCAAGCACACATGCATGAAGTCGCGCCGGAGTGTGGACAAGTAGGCTGGAATCATTCCGACAATGCGCGCGCGAAGTGCCGAAAACTCACGGGACTTTGGATGCAGCGAGGCACAGAGTACGCCCACGCCGAAACCCGTTTGGCGCAACCTCAGGAGCATGAAAATGTTGACATCGAAGTTTGTACTTGCCACATCTCTCGTGTTGGCCACGACCGGTGCGCTTGCTGATGCAGCCGATCCGCACATCAACGACTGGTCGATTATCAATTCCACCGTCACCCGCGAGCAAGTCAAGCAGGAAATGCGTGAGGCGTATGCACGCGGTGATCGCGACTACGGTGAACGCGGCTATGTCGTCGCGGAGACCCCAGCGGCGTCGCGCAGCCGCGCCGAAGTGCTGGCCGAACTGCGCGAGGCACAGCAACTTGGCCTCGTCTCCGTCGGCGAGGGCAGTATGCCGGTCGCCACTGCCGAGCAGGAGCGCCTGATTGCAAAGGCGGGGCACGACGCCGCCGAGCAATTTGCAAAGTCGGGCGGAGACATCGAGGGATGATCGAGTGAGGCGCCCGATTCCACATCGGGCGCTTCGCTTGAACCCCGGGGCGATTGCCGAGAGCGCACGCGGACCACCCCCGCCGTGAGCCGCCTCAATTGCCGGCCCTATGGTCTGAGGATCCACCTGGCGATGGCGGCAACGACTTCTGCCTCAATGCCATTGAACCCGTGGTAGGCCATCGCCTGACACGGCTTGCCTTCATCCCTGCCGCCGCTGAACGCCACAAACTCAGTGCGTGGCGCCCTGATCTTCTCCGCAGTGCGCCTTGCCTCTCGAAAGTAGGTTTCCCTGCACCCGTCTCTCTCGTGGTGCACCATGAGCACGGGCACCTCGAATCGGTCGATCGGCAGGTCGATAACGTCCGCCATCGTCGAAGTTAGAACAACGCCGTCAGTGGCCTTGCCCAGCTGCAGCCCCACCGCTGCAGCGGACAGAGTTCCACGGCTTGTTCCGACGAGCCACACCGGGACACTGAAGCGCTTGCGCAATGCATCGACGACCATCCGCGTGTCGTCAGCGTGCTCTTTCGACTTGCGGAACCTGTCGTCGAGGTAGTTCGGGGCCGGCCGGTCCGACGGCGCCCCGAAAGTGGCCACGATGAATCCCTGCTTGAGGAACTCTGCACGTGAGCGAAGCAGGAAATTAGCTCGATAGCTGACGACGTCGTTGCTCGCAAACAAGACACCGCCATCGCCTCCCGCAAAGAGCACCACCGCGGCCTTCGGCTGATCCGGAACTTCGACAAGTACCGGTTGCGTCACTCCGGCGCGAGCCTGCAGTTCCCAGGTCTCGGCAGCGAGCACCGCCGCGGCGTGGCAGGACGCAATGGCGAAGCCAATCCAGGAAATCCGCCTTCTCATAGGACACGGGGCATCCAGGAACTCCTTCGGCGGATCTCAGTACAGGCCGGGCACGAATCGGCGAGTGCGCTTTCGGTAGTCGCGATAGCCTGCGTGGCGCTCGATCATGCCGCGCTCCTCGACGTTGGCCTTGATCACCAGTACAACGACAAGCACTGCGAGTACCAGCCACGATTCCACGTCGCCTGCCAGGCGCGCAGCAGCGAGTCCGACAAGCAGCAGCGCGCTGTACATCGGATGGCGGATCCAGCGATAGGGGCCGTGCTGGACCAGTTCGCCACCGGAACGCGGCACCGGCCGGATGTTGAAGTTGCCGGGCCGGTTGGCCGAAAGCGCCCAGAGCCCCAACGCGATGCCTGCCACCGCAAGAGCAACTGCGTCGAAGGTCAGCCGGCCGGCGGTCAGGCCCGCGACACCCTTGACGGCGAGCCACGCCAGCAAGGCGACCTGCAATGCCACGAGCAGGCTGCCAAGCCGGGCATCGGAACGCGTGACGCGGGACATCGCTGGCGGCGCTCAGCCCCGTCGCGCCACGAGACCGATCAATGCGGACCGGCCGCAGTGTCCGCTGCCTTCCGCGACATCCGCCTCGTATTCGCGCAGGTCAAGAATGTCCATTCCAGCGAAGGCGTCGCGCAGCAGCCCGGGCGTGTACAGATGGGACACGAACGGTGGCCCGCCCGTGCCATAGTCAAGTTGCTTCGGCGTGTAGCCCTGCATCACCAGCACGCCACCAGGCTTCAGGCTCGCCACGATCTGCGCGAACAGGCGCGCGCGCTGTTCCGGGCTGGCGAACTGGATGAAGATGGCGGCCACCCCGTCAAAGTGCGACTGAGGCCACGGATAGCTGTCGCAGTCGGCGACGCTGAACTTCACTTGAGCACCGTGCAGGGCCGCGAGCCGGCGCGCCTTGGCTACCCCGACTTCCGCGATGTCGAAAGCCTCGACCTCAAAGCCCTGCCGTGCCAGCCACACGCTGTTGCGCCCCTCGCCGTCAGCCACGCACAGGAGGCGACCTCGTGCCGGCAGGCTGGAAGCGTGCTCCTGGAGCCAACGATTGGGTTCGACCCCGAAGAGAAACTCCTCGCCGTCGAAGCGACGATTCCAGGTCGCAGCCGCGTCGCCAAAACCACTTGAAGATTCCTGACTCATCAACTCAAGTCTACGCATCAGGCGCGCACCAGACCTCTTCCCCTGGCAGATGCGAACGCGAACTTGCATTCTGGACACCGCGCCCCGCGTCCAAGCAGGTCCGCGGCCTCCTCAGTTGCTGACCACCTAGCGGGTTTCATCCTCCACCAGTGCCTGGCCGTTGAGCACCCTCGCGATGAACGACCGGCCGACGCCCGGCTTCAGGTAGTGCCGGTAGGCCTGCGCTCCGAAGCGGACGGGATCGATCAGGTACACGGTGAGGTCGATCTGGACATCGGAGTCGAACCCGTCGCCCGGAATCTGCTTCAGCACTCGCTGGCGATGGATCTCCGGCATCGTCGCGTACATCGTGACGTAAGCGATGTATTCCTGGGCCACTGTGCTGAGCCGAACCTGCCTGATATTGGTCGCGACGATGCGGTGCGCCACTTCATGCGCGACCAGCCCCATGTGGACCGGCCGGTCGATGGTCACGTCATGCGTCAGCCGCCGCTGCTGGCAGCGAGCGAAGGTAAGCACATAGATACGACTCCTGGCGCTGACATAACAGCCGACTGATGGAGTGGCGGCGACGCTATCCGGCATGACGTCGACGAACGAGATCTCGATGAGAATCCCGGCGTCCAGTCCGCTGGCTGCCAGGAACTCAGCGGCGGCGGCGGCCCCACCGCACCCAGTCTCGAAGTCGCTGGCGTCGGCGGCTTCGATGACGACGTTGCCCTGCGGGCAGCGCGCCGGCGCCGGCGTAGCAGCCAGGACACTGCTGCAGAGCACCGCAGACAGCGCAAGGCCAGCCCAGATTTGCAGGTCACCGGCGCGTTGGATCGAAGTGAGCAAGGTGATCGTTGTCTGAACCTGAATTTCCAGACAACGACCATCATGACGGAGACGGCGGCTTCAGATCGGCGTCGGCGCTCCAGCGGCTCAGGCCGCCCGAACTTGCGGCATCACCGCAGACGGCGCGGGCTCAGCTTGCAGCCTCTTTCGATGCAGATGAGGCACGAGGTAGCCGACGCAGGCGCCTATGACCGCCGCAGTGGCGACCAGACGCAACTCCTCTTCGAACCACCCCGAGCCAAAGGTCGTGACCTGCGCCAGCAGTTGCACGACGATCCACTGGAACGTGGCGAAGCACGCCGCCAGCCCGAGTGATTCGTAGATGCGCAGCCGCCCGCGTACAAGTTCCGGATGCATCGCCCAGTTGTCCGCCGCGAAGGCGATCGCAATCGTGTTCAACGCCGTCATCAGCAACCAAGGCCAGCGCTCGAGCGTCTTGATGACCGCCTTGTCGAATCGGCCGGGCTCGGAGAGCGCCACCAGCAGGTTGCCGGCGTCCTCGAACAGATACCGGAACAGCAGCGAGATCATGAACGCCGCCCCAGCCGCCATCACGCCGGACAGCAGGTACGCAGCGTAGGGTCGGTGCCCGACACGCGTGACGTCCGCAAACGCCCAGACAGACTTCGGATACAGCGCCGCCACAATCGCCACGGTATAAATGATCGGCACCATGACCAGCACGCGCAGGTTGGGCGCGAGCGGGGTCGGATCGAAGAACCGGCGTGTGATCAGCGCCGCCAGCACCATCGCCAGGAAGATCAGTCCGGCGACGAGCGCCACTTCGTTCAGGCTCAGGCTGCCACGGGCATCCGGCAAGCCGCTGAATCCGAGCTTTGCGAGCGCCGTGTTGCGCTGGGAAAGATTCCACTCGCGGTCAAGTACGCCGCTGCTGACGAAATCGAAGACGGCCTCGTACAGCTGGTCCACGTCCTTCCGGACCTTGCGCTGCAGCGCCTTCGCCGAGCGCGCGTCCGCCGGCGACTCGATTTCGCGCAGCGAGGCGTCGTCCAGCATCGGTCCCAGTGACTCGAGGCGCGCGCGGATATCGTCGAACTGCGCCTGCCGCTGCGACACATAGCGCGAGTAGCCGCGCGCTTTGGTCCAGTCCTGCACCAGAGTCCACAGCACCGCCGCGCGTGTCCACCGATGCCTTACCGTGGCGGGACCGTCTTCCAGCCAGGCGGGGTCCACACCAAGGTCGGTAAGGTGCGGTTCGATTCTCGCGAGCATTTCCGCGGACGGCCGGAAGTCCGCGTTCTGCAGTTGACCGCTCAGCAGGCGAGCCTCGAATGGGATGTTGCCCACCCGCTGGAACCACTTCTTCACCGCTTCGTCGATCCGCGTCAGGAACGGGAAGCTCGGGAGCATCGCCGTCAGCAGCAGCGCAGCCACCAGGGGTCCGGGCATGCGATCCGCATTTTTCACTGTGCCGGGCACCTGCAGGAAATCCCACAGCATCTGGAGGTCGACATCGCGCAACGCGCCGCCGAGCACGAGAAACAGCGCGAGCATCGATGCGATGTAGCCGAGGCGGGCGACCCAGTAGCGGGTGAAGGTCGTCGTGGCCCGGTTGGACTGCGGACTGTCAAAGCGGTCGCGCGCGTAGAGCACGACGACCAGTGCGCCAAACGCCCATTGCAGCAGGACTCCGTGATACCCCGTCGGCAATGGCTCAACCATGCGTGCCCCCGCGATAGTCAGCTTCGATGGGGCAGAAACTACCGCCGGCGCGGCCAACGACGCTACG
>Ga0316600_10000383_pt1 | contig 22191 bp, 17 predicted proteins | sample OWC_soil_day5_CT_FD_207652 | JGI IMG/M metagenome (GOLD analysis project Ga0316600, IMG submission 207652) | Wetland soil microbial communities from Old Woman Creek delta, Ohio, United States - OWC_soil_day5_CT | ecosystem: Environmental > Terrestrial > Soil > Wetlands | place: USA: Ohio... | reverse complement strand
ATGAACTTCACCGATCTTATGCACTTTACCTGTATAAAACAGAATACGTTCAGTAGTAGTGGTTTTACCGGCATCAATATGTGCCATAATACCTATGTTTCGTGTCTTTTCGAGAGGAAACTGTCTACCCACTATTACATCGCTCCTTATTAGTGTAAAAGATTATTTATTGCACTTTAGATACTACCAACGATAATGAGCAAATGCTTTATTAGCTTCAGCCATTTTATGAGTATCTTCTTTTTTCTTGATTGATGCGCCTGTATTGTTAGCAGCATCTAATAATTCAGCGGCAATTCTTTCGTTCATTGTTTTCTCGCCACGTAATCTAGCGTAGTTAACAACCCAGCGAATACCTAATGTCATACGACGGTCAGGACGAACTTCCACTGGAACTTGATAGTTAGCACCACCAACACGGCGAGCACGAACTTCAAGAACCGGCATAACATTTTTCAAAGCAGTTTCAAATACTTCTAATGGATCTTTGCCAGTTTTCGCTCTGATACTTTCGAATGCATCATAAACAACTTTTTCTGCAACGCCTTTTTTACCAGAAAGCATAATTTTGTTGATGAACTTAGTCACAACTTTTGAATTATACACTGGATCTGGCAACACATCACGTTTAGGTACAGCACCTTTTCTTGGCATAATATTCCCTCCTTGTCAAAAATCTTCAAATTAAATCATTATTTTTTCTTAGCGCGTTTTGCACCATATTTTGATCTTGATTGTGTACGGTTTTGAACACCAGCAGTATCTAACGCACCGCGGATGATATGATAACGAACACCTGGTAAATCTTTTACCCTGCCGCCTCTAATCAAAACAACACTATGTTCTTGAAGATTGTGACCAATCCCAGGGATATAAGCTGTTACTTCAATGCTGTTAGTAAGACGAATTCTCGCTACTTTTCTCAAAGCGGAGTTCGGTTTCTTAGGAGTAGTAGTATATACTCTTGTACAAACACCACGTTTTTGAGGACAATCCTTTAAAGCTGGTGCTGTAGATTTTTGTTCCATACTTTCTCTACCTTTGCGTACTAATTGGCTAATTGTAGGCATACATGCACCTCCTTCCTTCATTTCAAAATTTATTATTTAATAATTCCAACTCAATTTCATAAAAGAGATAGAATATTTAACAAGATTACTTTAAAACAGCCACTGCAGCAGCTCCTACTTCAATCGTACAAGCTTCTCCCAATTCATTCATCGTTGGAACCTCAATTTTTTCAATTTTATGTTGTTCACACAAATCTTTTAAAGGTTGTACAACTCGTAAATCAGCATCTTGTGCAATAAAAACTTTTTTGCATAAGCCTTTTTTGACAGCTTTCGTAACTTGTTTTATACCAATAACTTTTTTGGCAGTCTTCAAAGTGTCGAGCGACATTGTATTCACTCCCATATCTACAGATGAATGCTTTCTTGTTTCAGGCACTCGTATATAATAACACGACTCCATAATCAATGTCAACACTTGTTTTATCAATATTTTCATACACACGGAGCGTGGTGTATCATTAGTAATCATTGTACCACATTTTTCACAAATTATACAATTTTTCGCTAAATTTATTTAATACCAAAAATATTTTTACAGATTTATTTAAATTTATCTAAAGTAATAGATATTTGTCTACTATTTGTACTCTATGCAGTAAACATTCGTTTAGGTACTTAACACATCGTAATAAAACTTATTCATTTTTTCTATTTTATTTTGTATATATAATAAGGAAGCTTTTTGTTTTTTTTAATAAATTTTATAATTTAAACTTCTTCATTGTCTTAAATTTTTCATAACAAAAGCTGATATGATTCAACACATCAGCTTTTGCTTTTCATTATTTTTTTATGTGGCACATTATTTTTATATTAATACATCCCAAAGCTCGCTAGATATGCAATCAATACCGAAAGCGGGCCTGTAATCACACGTGAATATAATACGGCTGGAACACCCAATTCTATTGTTTCTGGATCTGCTTCTCCTAAGCTAAGTCCTACTGGTACGAAGTCACCACCTACTTGGGCATTGATTGCAAACAATGCCGGCAACGCATATTGCGCTGGAATATGCCCTAATCCTATTTCCACACCTAAAAGTGTACCTACAACCTGTGCAATTACTGCGCCTGGTCCAATAACTGGTGAAATAAATGGTAATGAGCATACTACCGAAATGACTAGCATCCCTGGTAAGGTGCTTGCTAATGGCGAAATTGTATTCGCTATTACGTCTCCAATTCCTGATGCACTGATAATACCGATTAGCATACTTACAAACGCCATGAATGGTAAAATAGTTTTTACTACCATATCTATCGTTTCGCGCCCAGCTTGGTAGAATTTATTTACCACTCCACCAACACCAATCCCTAATTTAGTTATAAAATTCTTTTCTTTTCCAGCATTCATCTTTGCAAGTTCCGCTCTTGCTTGTGCTTTTGTCTTTGGTGCACCTGATACTGGTTCACTAGCGTAGCTTGCACTACCTGCTGCACTACCATCTTTTGCTGTCAATGGAGTTCCTTCTGAAGCATACGTAATTGTTTCTACAGTTACTGCCGATACATATAAGCTTTCAGTAATATACTTAGCCAATGGTCCAACATTACCAACTGGTGTTAAATTTACAGTAAAGATATTTTTTTTCGGATATACACCACATCTAGCTGTACCACCACAATCGACAACTGCTACCAAAGTTTCTGTATCGGGTACTGCTGAACTAAATCCATCAATTGCTTCACAGCCTGTCATCTCTGCAATTTTTGCTGCTACTGGATGAATTCCCCCACCAGTAACGCTAATGATTTTATTACAAATTTCTGTTGGTTGAATCGTCAAAGGTCCACCCCAACCACCTTTACCCTTAGATATTGTAATTGCCTTATACATAAATTACTCAATCCTTCCTGTATACAAATTTTAATTTATTTCTAATTTTCTTCTTTAGATTTCATGTAGGCATAAATTTTTTCTGTTACAACACCACGAATGAAGATAACGACTACCCCAACTAAGAAATAACGTACTGCTAGATCACCAAGTGGTAATCCCAGCGCCGTAATTCCCGCTGCGATTCCCATGTATACAAAAAGTTCACCACCATTTGCATGTGGAAATAATCCTGTGATTGGATGTACAAAACTTACCGCTGCATCATAAAAAGCTGGTTTATGTTTTGCTTTTACAAACCTACCAAAACTATAACACATTGGATTTCCTAAGAATAACACTGCGAGCACCGGCAGCACTGTATATCTCGTAATAATATTTTGCGTTGCTTGTTGCGCTAATTTATTCACCCGCTCTTCACCAATTAATTTAATAACAGAACTCACTGCGGTCATTAAAACCACAATTAAAGGAATAATTCCTGCTACCCAACTTGCAAAAGTACCTGCACCTGCTTTAAAGACATCCATAAATCCATTGGCTAAACCTGCAATAAATTCCATAATGATTTTACCTCCCTAATTTTTCATGAAATTATCGGCGATACTTACCGTGCTTTAATGTATATATTCTATTATTTATTTAATTTAGAATATTCTGATATTATCGTTTCATAAAAAGATGCTATATATTTATAAAAGCATGAATTTCATAGAGAATCTTCTAAATCTTTGTGTTAAGACTGGCGGCTTCTTATATACTTTGGGCAATATAAGAAGCCCTCAGCCCCTTGAAATAAATTCACATAAAAAGTGAATTTTAATTTTTATTCACCCATGACAACAATTTTACATTGTCTATCTCTTGGACGATTTGGATCCCAATCAATAAAGTAGTAATAACCTGTAACTTGATTAATTTGCAATACACCATTTTCAATAGCACTTGTTACACTTTCTCCTACAAGAGATGCTTTGATATGAGCTTCTGTATTTAATAAAGATCTTCTGTCTGGTACTAATGCTGAATCACAATCTTTTTCACCAAAAGCAACATGTTCAGGCCCTGGATGATAATATTGACCTTCTGTCAAACATCTTGGAACAATTTTTTCTAATACATTATTAAAATCAACTTGCAAATATTCATCACCACAATAATTTGTATCATGAGAATATTCTTCATAGATTACCGAACACGTTGTATGTGGTGTTGTGATTACGCAAATACCATTTTTCACTTTACTTTTTTCAACAGCTACTCTGACTTCTTTTGTAATTTCATGATAAGATGGTCGATTTCCATTAGATCTCACTACAAGGTCTTCAATATATACTGTCATCTCATTTTCCCCCATCATTTTTCGTTTTTTCGATCGCTGCAAGCATGTCTTTTACCATTTTTCTTGGATCTTCAGCACACACAATACCACTTGTACAACCTGTTCCATCTGCACCTGCCATAATTGTACGGTATACATCATCCGCTGTACTAATGCCTGCTGCTTGCATAACCAAAATATTTGAATTTATTTTTTTGATGCTGTCAGTTGTTTGTTTGATATAAGCTTGATCACTCGTGTTTCCTGTACCAATAAGTTCAGTCGGTTCACATAAAATAATATCAGGATCTAGTAAAGCAATTGCTTTTGCCTCTTTGACAGAATCAGCACATACAACTGTATACATGCCCACATCTTTAGCTCTTTCGATAATTTTCACTAAATCTACTAATTTTAAAGGATGTTCGGCATGATTTAGAAATACAGCTTTTGCACCAGCTTCTTTTAACGCTTCTGGTACTACATATCCCATGCCGCGTCCAGCTTTTAGTGCGTCCATATGTTGTGCTGTTACAATAAGATTTTTTGTGTTTTCTGCAATCAATCTAATATCCGTAAAAGGTGCTGTGAAAAACACATCAAACTCCTTGCTTTCTGCCCATTTATCAGCCTCAAGTGCCAATTCTAATGATTTCTCTCCATAGAGATATGATTTTGGATTTACCATAAAAAATGGTGTTCTGATTTTCTTTCTCATATTTTTACCTCCTATTTTTTATATTTAATTGTTTCAAATACTTGATAATAATGCTTCAAACAATCTTTCATGCCTTGTTTCGCTTGTGCTATTACTTCATAATAATTTTCTGCTGTTTCTATAGACATTTTATCTTTAGCCGCAATGACGAAATCAGTATATATATTAATTTTAGCAATTCCACTCGTTGCACATCTATTTAAATTGGCATCACCTGAAGATGAGCCACCATGGAGTACAAGTGGTGTATCCATACTTGCTGCAATTTCCTCTAGCCTTTTAAAATTAATAACCGGGGTACCTTTATATGTGCCATGTGCTGTTCCGATAGATATTGCCAATGAATCAACATTCGTTTGTTTGCACATTTCCACCGCTTCCTCTACTGAGGTATAAATAGAATCATCATTCTGCCCATAACCACCGCCTTCACCTACACTACCGACAAGAACTCCCGTGCCAACATGTCCGATTTCAGCTTCTACTACTACACCTTTTGCATGTGCATACTCCACAATTTCTTTGGTAATCGCAATATTTTTTTCTAACACTTCTTGAGAAGCATCAATCATAACCGATGTAAAACCTAAATCAATTGCTCGCTTTACTACTACTAAAGATGTACCATGATCTAAGTGTAATACCACAGGAACATCTACTTTTCCCCCATAAAATTTACCGAGTAAGGCTGCTTCTTCTAAAGATAAATAAGCTTTATGTGCCTCAGCATAACTTAAGATAATAGGCAATTTCATCTCGTTAGCAACCTCCGTATGTGCCATTACAGAAGTCCAATCAAAGAAATTAGCGGATGGTACGGCTAACTTTTGTTGTTTTGCTTTTTGCAAAAGTTCTTTTGATGTAACTAACATAGTCTCACTCCTTTTGGCTATATTTTCTGAATATTCAGTTTTAGATTGCATTATGTTGACCAAACCCTAGGAGGGTCATCAATGCTGATAAATTATTTTATTTGCCGTACATTTTATCTTGTTCTTGACGCAATTTGTAGATGAGCGTGGAAGTATCAAGTTGAATCATATCTTTGGTAATTAGTTGACCTTTTTTCGCATCTTTCAACATTTTTGCGTTTTTATTTACTAAACCATACGGTACATAACCTTTAGCATCTGATTCTACTGATGTTGCGATGGAACCATACGTTGTGAAACCACCAATACCATCAATTGTTTGACCGGCTTTTAAATCAGTTTTTGCTACTGTGATACATTCACTTACAAGACCATTCATTGGTACAATTGTAGTTTCACCATCAATTACGGCCTTTGCTACGGTTAATGGCGTTTCAAGGTTACATAAATGATATGGACGATATAAAATCCATAATGGACCATTTCCCATGCTATGATATCTCATTTGGTATGCAATTTCTTCATTTTCAGTAGACACAGCAACGAATACACCCGGTGCAATACCATTTACATATTCAACAACGCCATGTTTGCTTAACATACCACCATCCTGCTTCAATCTTAACAGGTCAGCTAAACCTTTTACGTCAGATACGATGCCATGACCACCGATTACATCTGGAACTAAACCTGTAGCATTAGACATTGCAGTCATTTCTACCATTGTTTTGGTACCATCTTTAAAGGAACAAAGCATTTTAGGACTCATTTTACGGCGAGTTGATTCTTCTAATACAGAATCTGGATTACAATCATAATCAAGTTTGTTATTTTTACCCTTACCCATTACTTTTACATCCATCCCCATTGCTTTTGCAAAACAATATAATTCCATTACCGCACCTGGTTCGTCGCCGGCAGAACCTGTATAAATAACACCTTGTTCCTGCGCTAATTTTTTGAGGTAAGGTCCAATAACTACGTCTGTTTCTACATTTAACATGACACAATGTTTACCATTTTTCATTGCATCAGTTGCTACTTTTGCTCCTACATCAGGTACACCAGTTGCATCAATAGCACATTCTACTAAATTTACTTGTGATACTAAATTTGCATCTGTTGTTGCTACAAATTTACCCATTTCCATCATCTTATTTGCATCAGCAAGAGTATTGACAATTGCAATTTGATCATCTGTAATACCAGCATAATTAAAGGCATGTATAGCATTTTCAATCGCAATATCAGATACAATTGCCGGTGTAATACCTTGCATTAATGTCATTTGTGTTACCATACCTCTACCCATTTGTCCTGCACCAACGATACCTGTGCGGATAATTTTTCCTTCTTGTTGACGTTTGATCAATTTTTGGTTCATATTTAGCATATAAATCACTCCTACTGTTCATTTTTTATTTAAAATATTTCTATAGTACCGCCTTTAACTAAATCTTGCGATGTAAATGCATCGCCTTCTAGCATAATGCATCCTGGTCTTTCTGGTTGATCCCCCCCTTTAAAAGACAAAGTACAGTGACCAAGTTCTTTTAATGTATGCAATGCTTCGTCACCAATCGCTGTAATTGTAAATACCTTGTCACAAAGAATCAATGTATCTAACACTTTGATATCAGCTAAAATTGGAGATACTCTATGCAAAACTGAAATTTCAGCCAACTCTGGCGGTGCTGTTTCATTAAAGATGATAATAAAGTTTAAGTCCTTATCATCTAATAATGCTGTTACTTCTTCACCCCACCCAGTAATTTCAGCATTATATTTCATCGAATCGCCTCCTTTGATAGATTTTTAATCATTTTATCTGATAAAACTTACACCTGCTTTAAAAATACCTATAAGTTTTTACCTCACTAAGTTTCTATTGAATTCAAACGCGTATCCAAAGCATCAATCGCTTGAATATGAGCTTGGTAAATCTTTTGTTTCTTTTCTGGTAAAGCCATATATTCTGCTTTTAAAGCATAAATGTTTTTTCCAACAATATCTTTAAGTTCTCTAAAACCATTAAATATTGTAAAACCTTCCATAACTTCACCTCCTGTAATTTTCCCTTGATTATCACAGGCAATAACCACAATATTACCAGGTCTCAATTTTGACTTTCTACTGCCAATGCCCACATTCCCCATTTTATGCAACCTTCGCACAGCTTTTTTATACTGCTTGACTTGAAGATATGTCCCACTAGCTTGAATTGCCATAAAAACCAACAAAACTGCAATCAATGTTGTAAAATCCATATAAATACTCTCCTTTACATTTCTAATAGTACTTTGGCACAATCAACATCGGTAATTAAAATATTCAAGAATTCTCCTTTTATCGCGCCATACACAGCTTTTGCTTTTTGTGCGCCACCAGCAATTCCAATTCTTTGTGGTACTTTCTTTAATTGATCAATTGGCATTCCTGCAACTCGCTCATTAAACTCTCTGAATTTTTCAACTTTTCCAAATTCATTGAAAAATTGGAGTGATATATCACCAACAGCCCCCAATTTAACAAACTCTTCTAAGATATTTTCATCTACATAGCCAGTATGCATCAAAGTTGAACCTGCTCTATCCGGTACACCAATCCCCATAATAACCGTATTTATTTTTCGAAATATTTTAAAAATACTTTTTACTGACTTTTCCATTATAAATCCATTTAGGACATCAACATTAGAGAACACTGCTGGAGCAAAAAATTGTATGCAATCACCGCCAAACATTTTAGCCAATTCCATCGCAATATAATTCGAGTGAATATCTGCTCTACTTTCACCAATACCACCAACAATTGGTACAAAAGTACATTTAATTGGCTCTTTAATACGATCTTGCATTCTCGTAAGATTTTGTAAAGTCATTCCCATTGTGACCCCAACGTACTCGCCATCTTCCAGTAACTTTTCTAAAAAGTCAATAGATTCTTCAATCAATTTACTGCTTGTCCATTCATTTCCAGTTGTAATTGTACTCGAATCAGCAACAATCACTTCCTTTAAATTGAATTTCTTTTCCAATTCGCGTTCTATTTTGCCAAATGTAACACCATAAGGACTTTTAATTTCAATTTTCACAATGCCTTGTTCTTTTCCCATTTTTATCATCCGCGAAACAGATGGTCTTGATATTCCCAGCGAATCACAAATCTCTTGTTGGCTTAAACCATCTTCATAATATAAACTACAACACTTAAATATCGTTCTTGTATCATCAATAATCTTTTTCACTGAAAAACCTCCGATACGTCCTAAACAAATAATTTATTTTACAATTAGTATTATATATAGATATTATTATGTTTTCAATATATCTACATTAGAACATATGTAAAAGTAAAATGTGCTTATTTTCACTTTTACATATATTCTATATCGTTTATTCAGTAACAATGTGATTTTTTTCACTACTTCAAAAAAAATGACGATTCATATTTATCCTATGAATCGTCATCTTATTCTCTATGAAATTAGGTATTGCATCTCACTTTTTATCCTAAAGATTTCCCTATATTGCTTATGTTTATTCCATTTAACGTCAGCTTACTTTTGCCCATAGTAAGCATTTTTACCATGCTTTCTTAAATAATGCTTATCTAAAAGTACTTGCTGCATCTGATGGATAACTCCATTATTTAAGAGTTTAGAATTTAAGGCCATAAAGGCAACTTCTTCCAACACCACAGCATTATGGACAGCATTGAATGCATCTTTCCCCCAAGAAAACGGACCGTGTGAATGTACCAAAACACTAGGAATATCTTTAAAATTTTTATTTTTAAACGTTTCTATAATAACCTTTCCGGTTTCTTTTTCATATTCGCCATTAATTTCTGCGTCAGTCATGGGACGAGTACAAGGAATATTCCCATAAAAATAATCCGCGTGTGTTGTTCCTAATGCAGGAATATCCAAGCTTGCCTGCGCCCATACCGTTGCGTAACGAGAATGGGTATGAACAATTCCACCTATGTCTGTACTAGCTTTATACAATTCAATATGTGTTGCAGTATCCGATGATGGCTTTAGTTTTCCTTCCACTACATTTCCATCAAGGTCTACGACGACCATATCACTCGCTTTCATTTCACTATATTCTACCCCAGATGGTTTGATAACAACCAGCTTAGATGCGGGATCAATTGCTGAAACATTGCCCCAAGTAAATGTAATTAACTTGTATTGTGGTAACATCATATTGGCTTGATACACGGCTTCTTTTAACTCTTTTAACATGATTTATCCCCCTGTTATCAATTTGTGGCAACAGAAGAACTCTGCTGCCACAACTATTTTTTATTTTAATTTCCAAGCGATATCGGCAAGTAGCAAGTCTTGTTTAAAACGATGAAGATCAATATCTTCTGCTATGTGAACAAACTCAATATCCATCATATTCGCCCAGTCTCTAAGTTCGTTTGCTGTAAGACTAAAACTAATAACACTATGATGCGAACCACCAGACATGATCCAAGCTTCTGCTGAAGTTTCAAGGTTCGGAAGCGGCTTCCACATTACACGCGCCACTGGCAGGTTTGGCATTTCCATAATTGGTTTTACTGCCAATACATCATTTACGATCAACCGTAACCTTCCACCCATATCAATTAATGAGGCACAGATTGCTTTACCACTTGCCCCTTCAAAGACCAATCTAGCAGGATCATCCTTGCCACCGATGCCAAGTGGATGAACTTCTATACTTGGCTTTGTCGCAGCGACCGTAGGACATATTTCAAGCATATGCGAGCCTAAAATCAAACTTTCTTCTCCTGCAAAATGGTATGTATAATCTTCCATAAGTGAGGTACCACCATCAAGCCCCTGGGCCATTGCCTTCATTACACTAGTCATGGCAGCTACCTTCCAGTCACCTTCAGGACCAAAACCATAGCCTTTTTCCATCAATCTTTGCGATGCAAGTCCTGGAAGCTGTTTCATGCCATTTAAATCTTCAAAGGTATTAACAAAAGCATCAAAGCCACCTTTTTTCAAGAACGTTTCCATCCCAATTTCAAGTTTTGCCTGATAGCGCACAGATTCAATATTATCTGTTTTTATTGTATATGCTTGTTCATATTCTTTTACTATAGCATCAATCTCAGCTTCGCTGACAGCATCAATATATGCTAATAAATCACCAACTGGATAGGTATTCACTGACCAGCCTAGTTTGATTTGTGCTTCTACTTTATCGCCTTCTGTTACCGCCACATCCCGCATGTTATCACCAAAACGGGCAACTTTTAACTTTTTGCTCGTCATGACACCTATAGCACTACGCATCCATAAGCCAATTTTTTCTTTTATATGTTTGTCTTCCCAATAACCCACAATAACTTTACGTGGTAAACGCATTCTCGTACCGATAAAGCCATGTTCACGATCTCCATGGGCAGCTTGGTTTAGATTCATAAAGTCCATATCAATCTCTTCATTAGGGATTTCACGATTGAATTGCGTGTGTAAATGCAAATAAGGTTTTTGTAATTTGCTTAAACCGCGGATCCACATCTTTGATGGAGAAAAGGTATGCATCCAAGTAATAATACCAGCGCAATTTTTATCATAATTTGCTTCTTCCATAATATTTTCAATAGCATCTGAGTTTGTTGCCACGATTTTAAAAATAATTTCTCCTGGAAGCTCTTGGGCTTGATTTAGCTTTTCAACCATAATTTTAGAATGCTCTGCAACTTTTTTCAGTGTTTCTTCGCCATAAAGATGTTGGCTTCCCGTAATAAACCAAAATTGGCATGTTTTCAAATCTTTCATCATAAAACCCCCTATTTTTATTTGTAAAAATATTTAAATTATTTTATTTAGCAGCTTCTTTTTTAATTTGTTTAAGGCGTTTCATTACGTCATTTTCGCCTCTTCCAAAGTAATCATGAAGCTTATCATATTCTGCGTAAAGTCGATCATACACTACAACATGCTCAGGGATTGGTTGGTACACAATATCTTTCAAATTCCCCATTTTTTTCGTTGCATTAAAAATATCATCATAACCGCCTTCTGCTTTGCCCGCAGCAACAGCTGCAAAGATTGCCGAACCAAGTGCTGGTCCTTGCATAGAGCCAGCAATTTTCACTGGGATATTGCAAATATCTGCATAGATTTGCATTGCCATCGGGTTTTTCTGTGAGATACCACCCGATGCATAGAACTCGTCAACTGGCACCCCGCTATCACGAAATGTTTCAATAATTTTTCTTGTCCCATATGCAGTAGCTTCAATCAACGCACGATAAATTTCTTCTGGCTTTGATTGTAAGGTAAGCCCTATAATCATGCCCGTCAAATCAACATCAACCAAAACCGACCGATTGCCATTCCACCAGTCAAGTGCTACAAGCCCACTCTCACCAACGGCAAGCTTACTCGCTTTTTCTGTCAGGTATTGATGTGCACTTATATTTTTCTGTTTTGCAGCTTCGCTATAGCTTTCTGGTAAACAATTATTTACAAACCAAGCAAAATGATCGCCAACACAAGATTGACCAGCTTCATAGCCATAGAAACCAGGTAAAACACCATCTTCTACAACCCCACACATCCCCGGAACAATTTTTTCTTGATCACCAAGTAAAATATGACAAGTAGAAGTTCCCATGATTCCAAGTATTTTTGCTGCACTATCAATTTTTACCGCTGGAATTGTCACGTGCGCATCTACGTTTCCAACTGCTACTGCTGTGCCGACTTTAAGTCCTGTAAGTTTGGCAGCTTCTGCTGTAATCGAGCCAGCTTTTTGCCCCAATGGTGTGATTGAACAATTTAATTTATCTTCTACAACATTCTCTAATCTTGGATCTAAAGCTTTAAAAAATTCTTTTGATGGATATCCATCTGTTTTATGCCAAATTTCTTTGTATCCAGCTGTACAGGAATTTCTCGTTTGTACACCACACAGCTGCCAGATGACCCAGTCTGCTGCCTCAATGAAATAATCCATTTTTTCATAAACTTCAGGTGCCTCATCAAGAATCTGCCATAACTTTGGAATTGCCCACTCTGATGAAATTTTTCCTCCATATCGCGCTAACCATTTTTCACCACGTTCTTCTGCAATTCTATTGAGTTCATTTGCTTTATCTTGGGCAGCGTGATGCTTCCATAGTTTGATATATGCGTGTGGATTAGACTGATATTCAGCTAGGAAACATAATGGGGTACCATCCTTTAACACTGGCAATACTGTACAAGCAGTAAAATCAGTACCAATTCCGATAATATCCTCTGGAGAAACTCCAGTCTTTTGAATTAAGTCTGGTATGGTATGCGCAAATACATCTAAATAATCCTGAGGGTGTTGTAAAGCCCAATCAACCCCTAATGCGGTTCCATCTGGTAAATTTTTATCCATCACAGCATGTGGATAATCATACACACTGCTCATAATTTCTTCACCAGTATTTACCTCCACTAATACTGATCGACCTGAAAGGGTTCCAAAGTCAACACCAATTGTATACTTTTTCATCATAAGCCCCCCTAATCTAAATCTTATATAATTAATATGTAATTACAAATTATACCTTTATTTTTACATTTGTCATACAACTTTCGACATAATGTTAAAAATTGTAAATGCTATTTACTATTTTTTTTTACTAAATTGATCAATAAAACTAGGCTTGCTAAGATATAATCCTCTTTTATGATCACATTTAGTATGATCATATTGCGTCAGATAAATTCAATTTATTTTTTTAATAATCAGACTTTTTGGAATATTATAGTTTTCCAAACTCTTAGCTAATGAATAAGTTGATTTAAAAGTTGTATATTTCATCATACAACTTTTAATACAGTTATATAAAATTACTGTTTATCTCTAATTTTATAAATCTGTAATCAACTATGTGCCTTGAAAACCAATAAAATAAGTTTTTTATTTATCATCAATCATAAAAAGCATTTTAGCAACTTTATTACATTCATAAGGATAAGTCATACCTTAACTCATTAATTGTCATACAACTATTAATGTAAATATACACCATTTTTATTTGTTTGGCAATAGAATTGTTGAAAAATTTAGAATTGAATTTCTTACAACAAGCTCTGGCTTAAATTTCACATTCGCATCAAAATGCTCATGATTGATTAAACGAATTAAATTAGTCGCAGCTACCTTGCCCAGCTCGGCCTTTGGATGAGAAAATGTTGTTAATCCAATATTAGCCCCAGTACCTAAATCTGAATTATCAAAACTAATAATAGAGATATCTCTTGGGACTTCCTTTTGATTGCGCGCCAAAATATCAATTACTTTCAGGGCTATTTGATCATTATAACAAACCACGGCACTACAGCCTTCGATTCGACTCAATACACGTTGTGCAAAATTATCGGCAAACGAAGCCTTGATATCTTCTGTGGTATACCACACAACATTATCTTCATACAATAAAATAGAATGTTTTTTCAGCATTTTTGCGCAACCCGCATAACGCAAATGTCCTTGGATATCATCTGATTTAAAAATTCCGGCAATTTTTGTATGGTGCTTATTTACTAAATATTTCGCTGCTTCTTGCCCACAAACATAATCATCCATAGCTACGTAAGGAAATGATAAATCAGCATAATAGCCATTAATAAAAATGCAAGGAATTCCATGTTTTTTTATTTGCCTAAATAAGTCAACGTTTAAGTTTGGTAAACCACTTTTAGTAGGTTCAATAATAATTCCATCTACACCATTATTTAGCATAGAAGACAAAATTTTCATTTCATTTTCTATCTTGTTATAGGTAATCGATAGTTGCATAATGTAACCATTTTGCGTTAATACATTGTCAATGCCTTTAATAATGCTAGGGAATATATAATCATCAAGATAGGTTGTAATCACGCCAATATTCATTGTACGCGATTTTGGTACTGCCATAGTAGCTGCTATATATGTACCACTTCCTCTTCTTCGTTCTAATATCCCTTCATTTTCTAAAACACTTGTAGCTTGCCTCACTGTTTGTCTACTAATAGAAAATTTTTCTCCCAATTCGTTTTCCGATTGAAGCCGATCCCCTATGCAAAGATCACCGTTTGCGATTTGACCTCTAATCCAATTCATTAATTCTAAATATTTAGGTACACTTCCCTTTTTCATAATATAAACATATTCCTTTCCTATGAAATACATTACTACACATTGCAAGACAAATACTCGGTAGCTAAGAGATGAATCATCAAATGCACTTCTTTATAACATTTTCTATTATATATTTTAATTATCATATTAGCAAATATATTCTAGAATATTATTATATACTTGTAAACTATAAATTAATGCGTAAAAAAAGAGACGGCAAATATGCCGTCTCAAAAATTTTTACATTGAAGAGCAATAAATTATTCTTCAACCGTATCAGTTTCATCTGTTTCATGGTTTTTGATGATTTTTATATTACGATATCGACTCATACCAGTACCTGCTGGAACAAGCTTACCAATAATAACATTTTCTTTTAGGCCAAGAAGTGGATCCACTTTACCTTTGATTGCAGCATCAGTAAGAACACGCGTTGTTTCTTGGAAAGATGCCGCAGACAAGAAGGAATCCGTTGCAAGAGAAGCTTTGGTAATACCAAGTAAGATTGGTCTAGCCACTGAAGGTTCTCCATTTACTTCAATTGCTTTTGCATTTTCAGCCTCAAAGTTATTTACATCAATATATTCACCTGGTAAGAAGTCAGTATCACCAGATTCTTCAACCTTCACTTTGTGAAGCATTTGGCGAACCATAACCTCAATATGTTTATCATTAATTTCAACACCCTGAGATTTGTATACTTTTTGAACTTCATATACAAGGTAACGTTGCGTAGCTTTCAAACCACAAACGCGTAAGATATCGTGTGGGTTAATCGAACCTTCAGTAAGTCTATCACCAAGTTCCACAGTAGCACCATCTTTTACAATGATACGAGCACCATAAGGAATTTGGTAAACACGTTCTTCACCTGTTTCAGGGAATATCGTGACCTTACGAAGACCTTTCGTTTCTTTTACTTCCACGCGACCATCAACTTCAGTAATGATTGATTGACGTTTTGGTTTACGTGCTTCAAATAATTCTTCAACACGAGGGAGACCTTGCGTAATATCATCACCAGCAATACCGCCTGTATGGAATGTACGCATTGTAAGCTGTGTACCAGGCTCACCGATGGATTGTGCTGCGATAATACCAACAGCTTCCCCAACGTCAACTTGATGACCAGTTGCCAAATTACGTCCGTAACATTTAATACAAACCCCAAATGGAGATTTACATGTAAGTACGGAACGAATCACAACTTTTTCACGAACTTTAACAATTTCATCAGCCGACTCTTCATCAACTTCTTGATTAATAGCAGCAATGAGTTCTCCTGTTGCTGGATTGATAATATCTTCAGCAAGAACACGACCGACAATACGATCTCTCAAGTGCTCAATAATTGCAGCGCCTTCTTTAATCGCCTGTACTTCAATACCACGAATATTGTTATTTCTAACTTTTACTTCACGCGCATCACTCGCTAAAATAGCTTCAATATACTCTTTTGTAAGAGGTGTATTGGTTGGTACAATTTCTTCACCATTACTATTTTTAACAGCAACCGTCGTATTTTTACCAAGCATTTCCCGAATCATTGATTTTTTAATGATCTCGCGTACATGTTCTTCTGGTGCTCCAAGGGTAATTGTTTCTGTTGCAGTTGCATTACTAATTGCCCCTTCATACCCAATAGAAGTACCACGTACTACGATTTCAGGAATACAATGCTGGCCGATTAATTTTAAGTTTTCTTCATCAAGAATCGTCTCTACTTCAAGAAGAACTTCACCAGTTTTCGGATCTGTTACTTCACTAGCAAGTAGACGTCCTAACAAGGAATCTTTTAATACTTCAATAGCACTAGTTGTAGAATTTGCTAATTTCGCACGTTCACGAACTAAGTTAATACCTACAATGTCACAATCGTCTTCACGAACGATAACATCTTGCGCAACATCAACAAGACGACGAGTCAAATAGCCAGAATCGGCTGTTCTAAGTGCAGTATCGGCCAAACCTTTACGAGCTCCATGTGTAGAAATAAAGTACTCTAACACTGTTAAGCCTTCACGGAAATTCGCTTTGATTGGCAAGTCGATAATTTTACCGGATGGATCAGCCATAAGGCCACGCATACCAGCTAACTGTCTCATTTGTTGGATGTTACCACGGGCACCAGAGTTCGCCATCATGTAAATTGGATTAAATTTATCCCAGTTATCCATCATGGCTTTGGTTACATCATCCGTTGCTTGCGTCCATAAATTGATAACTTTATTATAACGTTCATCGTCAGTGATTAGACCACGACGGAATTGTTTTTCAATCGATCTTACTTGAGCTTCTGTTGTATCAAGAATATTTTTCTTTTCTGGTGGAATGATGATATCAGAAATTGCAACTGTCATACCCGCACGACAAGCATACGAATAACCAAGTTTTTTCACTCTATCAACAACTTCAGCAGTTTTGGAACTACCAAACTTACGGTAACAGTTACCAACCAATTTACCAAGATTTTTCTTATCCATCAGGATACCAAGACACCATTCGTCATTCTCTTTATAATAATAACGAATTTCTGGTGGAAGACTTTCATTAAAAATCATTCTACCCAAAGTTGTATTTACCATGCCATAGCCTTCAATACGAACTTTGATTTGTGCTTGCAGGGATAATTCTTTGTGCTGGTAAGCAAGTAATGCCTCATTGATACTAATCATCACTTTACCTTCGCCAAGAACACCTGGTCTTACAATTGTCAAATAATAAGCCCCAAGTACCATATCTTGCGTAGGAACTGTTACAGGACGACCATCTTTCGTAGAAAGAATATTATGCGCCGATAACATTAAGATACGTGCTTCAGATTGCGCCTCTGCCGATAATGGTAAATGGATTGCCATTTGGTCACCATCAAAGTCAGCATTGTATGCAGTACAAACAAGTGGATGCAATTTCAGAGCGCGACCTTCTGTAAGTACTGGTTCAAAAGCTTGGATACCTAATCTATGAAGGGTTGGAGCACGGTTTAAAAGTACTGGATGTTCTTTAATAACTTCTTCTAAAACATCCCATACTTCTGGACGAATTCTCTCAACCATACGTTTTGCACTTTTAATGTTATGCGCATGACCAGCATTCACTAGTTTTTTCATAACAAATGGTTTAAATAATTCAAGCGCCATTTCTTTAGGCAAACCACATTGATGCAATTTAAGTTCAGGACCTACCACAATAACCGAACGACCAGAATAGTCAACACGTTTACCAAGTAGATTTTGACGGAAACGACCTTGTTTACCTTTTAGCATGTCACTAAGAGATTTTAAAGGACGGTTACCTGGGCCTGTTACAGGGCGACCACGACGACCATTATCAATTAAGGCATCGACAGCTTCTTGTAACATGCGTTTTTCATTGCGTACAATGATATCTGGTGCACCTAAATCTAAAAGACGCTTTAAGCGGTTATTACGGTTGATTACACGGCGATATAAATCATTTAGGTCAGAAGTCGCAAAACGACCACCATCAAGCTGCACCATTGGACGTAGTTCCGGTGGAATTACAGGCACAACATCCATGATCATCCACGCTGGGTTATTACCCGATTTACGGAATGCCTCTACTACTTCTAAACGACGAATCGCACGAATCTTCCGTTGTCCACTTACTTCTTTTAATTCTTGACGTAATTCTTTCCCCATTGTTTCCAAGTCAAGCTCTTCAAGAAGTTTTTTTACTGATTCAGCACCCATCCCCACTTTAAATGCTGCACCATATTTATCACGATACTCCCTGTATTCATTTTCAGTTAATAACTGTTTTTTCATCAGTGGCGTATCGGCCGGATCTAATACGATGTAAGAAGCAAAGTACAATACTTTTTCTAAAGAACGTGGGGAAACATCTAAGATTAACCCCATACGACTTGGTATACCCTTGAAATACCAAATATGTGATACTGGAGCAGCCAGTTCAATGTGCCCCATGCGATCACGACGTACTTTAGAGCGTGTTACTTCAACACCGCAACGATCACAAATAATACCTTTATAGCGAATACGTTTATACTTACCGCAATGACATTCCCAATCACGTGTTGGTCCAAAGATTTTCTCACAAAATAGGCCGTCACGTTCTGGTTTCAATGTACGATAATTAATAGTTTCCGGTTTTCTCACTTCACCATGAGACCATTCTCTAATCTTTTCTGGTGAGGCTAACCCAATTCGCATTGAATCAAAATTGTTTACATCCAACAAGGGGGTGTCACTCCCTTCTATTCTTCGATGTCTTTTATAAGATCATCAAGATTTACATCATCTGTAGTTTCTTTATCATCATCACTAGATGACCCTGTTCCAAAATCCCCAAGTTCAGCGATAATGTCTAAATCTGCTTCTAATGGTTCTGAATCTTCACTTGCATTATCATCAGCATCTTCACTGTAAGATTGTGGTTCTACATTTTTTTCTTCTGGTACTACACCAGCTACATTAAGGTCTAATTCCTTGGCCGTCTCATTAATATCTTCATCTGTGTCATGAATCATAATTTCTTGCGCATCTTCAGAAAGAATCTTAATATCAAGACCAATACTTTGTAACTCTTTAATCAGAACCTTAAATGATTCCGGAACACCTGGTTCTGGAATATTTTCGCCCTTAACAATCGCTTCATAAGTTTTAACACGTCCAACAACATCATCGGACTTCACTGTTAAAATTTCTTGAAGTGTATAAGCAGCACCATATGCTTCTAATGCCCAAACTTCCATTTCCCCGAAACGTTGACCACCAAATTGAGCTTTACCACCCAACGGTTGTTGCGTTACCAAGGAGTATGGACCTGTGGAACGTGCATGGATTTTATCATCTACAAGATGATGCAATTTCAACATATATACGCAACCAACAGTTACTGGGTTATCAAATGCTTCACCAGTACGTCCATCATATAGAATTGTTTTACCATCATCCCGAAGTCCTGCCGCTTTTAATGTTGCAAACACTTCAGTTTCCTTTGCACCATCAAAAACTGGTGTAGAAATGTGAATTCCAGCAACATCAGGTTTTGGTAAACCATATTGATCAACATCGTAGCCAAGATCACGAAGTCTAGGTTCTACTGTTGGATCGCCTGCTTTAATCTGCATACCAAGTACACGAGCAGCCATACCAAGATGTGTTTCTAAAACCTGACCGATGTTCATACGTGATGGAACACCTAGTGGATTTAGAACGATTTGAACTGGAGTACCATCTGGTAAGAATGGCATATCTTCTTCACGCATAATACGTGAAACAACCCCTTTATTACCATGACGACCAGCCATTTTATCCCCTACAGAAATCTTACGTTTCTGTGCGATATACACGCGGACAAGATGATTTACTCCTGGTGGTAATTCATCGCCATTTTCACGGCTAAATACTTTAACATCAACGATTTTACCAGCTTCACCATGAGGCACTCTAAGTGAAGTATCACGTACTTCACGCGCTTTTTCACCAAAGATAGCACGAAGCAATCTTTCTTCAGCAGTAAGTTCAGTTTCACCTTTTGGTGTTACTTTACCAACTAGAATATCGCCAGGGCGTACTTCCGCACCAATGCAGATAATACCACGGTCATCAAGATCACGTAAAGCTTCTTCTGCCACATTCGGGATATCACGCGTAATCTCTTCTGGTCCTAACTTGGTATCACGTGCATCACATTCATACTCTTCAATATGTATAGAAGTGTAAATGTCTTCTTTTACTATTTTTTCACTAAGTAAAATCGCATCCTCGTAGTTATAACCTTCCCAAGGCATAAATGCCACAAGAACATTAAAACCAAGTGCAAGTTCGCCGTTATCAGTTGCCGGACCATCTGCAATTACTTGTTTTTTAGCAATCTGATCACCTTTGTAAACAATAGGACGTTGATTGATGCAAGTACCTTGGTTAGAACGAAGGTATTTTTGCATTTTATAAACATCTAAAGAACCACGTTCAGTTCTAATATGAATTTCTTCCCCTGTAACCTTTTCTACAACCCCATCATTTTTCGCTAGAATCATGACGCCTGAGTCACAAGCTGCTTTATATTCCATACCAGTACCTACGATAGGTGCTTGCGTACGAAGCAGAGGCACCGCTTGACGTTGCATGTTCGCACCCATAAGTGCACGGTTCGCATCATCATTTTCAAGGAACGGAATCATCGCTGTCGCAATTGATACTACTTGTTTTGGTGATACGTCCATATAGTCAACGCTTTCACCTGGTACAAGCAAGGTATCATGTTTATGACGAGCTGTGACACGTTCATCTACAAACCAGCCATCTTCGTTTAATGTTTGATTTGCTTGCGCTACAATCATTTCATCTTCTTCGTCAGCTGTTACATAACGAACATCATCTGTTACTTTATGATTTACCTTATCCACTTTACGATAAGGAGTTTCGATAAAACCAAATTGATTGATACGTCCAAAAGTAGATAGAGAACCAATCAACCCGATGTTTGGACCTTCTGGTGTTTCTATAGGACACATACGACCATAGTGAGAGTGATGTACGTCACGAACTTCGAAGCCCGCACGTTCACGACTTAAGCCCCCAGGCCCAAGCGCACTTAAACGACGTTTATGCGTCAATTCACTTAATGGATTATGTTGGTCCATGAACTGTGACAACTGGCTAGAACCAAAGAATTCTTTGATTGCAGCAACAACAGGACGAATATTAATTAACGCTTGTGGCGTAATTACATCAACATCTTGAATCGTCATACGTTCTTTTACAACACGTTCCATCCTTGATAAACCAATTCTAAATTGATTTTGTAACAATTCACCAACGGAGCGAACACGACGATTACCAAGGTGATCAATATCATCTGTATTTCCGAAACCATCCATAAGATTAATTAAATAATTGATTGCGGAAATAATATCTTCACGAGTAATCGTTCTATGCATGTAAGGTAATGTAGGTGAACAAATCATTTTAACTGGATTGCCTTCTTTGGTTTTGATCTTAATTTCAATAACATGACCTTCACCAAAAACAGCCTTCTCATCGATATCATCTAACATGCTTTCTTCGATAAGCGTATCAACAGGAAGAATAATTTCACCAGTTTCTTTATCAACAATAGGTTGATAAAGCGTTTTACCCATTAAACGTCTCTTCCAACCTAACTTTTTCGTTAATTTATAACGACCAACAGTAGCTAAGTCATATCGTTTTGGATCAAAGAATAATGATTCTAACAATTGGGTAGCATTATCTACAGTTGG
>Ga0316600_10000382_pt1 | contig 22198 bp, 28 predicted proteins | sample OWC_soil_day5_CT_FD_207652 | JGI IMG/M metagenome (GOLD analysis project Ga0316600, IMG submission 207652) | Wetland soil microbial communities from Old Woman Creek delta, Ohio, United States - OWC_soil_day5_CT | ecosystem: Environmental > Terrestrial > Soil > Wetlands | place: USA: Ohio... | reverse complement strand
CGGATCTCGAAGTCCATGCCCTTCTCGAACAGCACGAAGCGGCAGCGCTGCGAAAACGGGCAGGTGGTTCCGGAGTAGAGCACCATCATCTTTGTTATCCCTTGTGCGACGGGGCGGTCGCGTCTTCATCGATGCGGCGCGGAGCGCCGCCCTGTCCTGTGGACGCCGGGCCGCCCCAAGCCCACAGGTCAAAACAATCTGCATGGCGTGCAAGTACGCCCTGCAGGGTCGCGTACATGCCGTGCGCCATCTACTTGATGTTCTTCCAGTACACCGAGTTCAGGCGCCAGGCGACGACCGCGAACAGCGCCAGGAACACCAGCACCCAAACGCCGATGCGCTGGCGCGTCGACTGCGACGGATCGGTGATGAACGCAAGAAAGGCGACGACATCCGCCGCGTCCGCGTCGAACTGGCGCGACTGCTGCGGATCAACCGGCTTGAACGTATAGGCGAAGCTTTCGTTCGCCGGGTCCTTCAACTCGGTCTCGGTCTTCGTGGCGTTGCCGTTGACGTCATACACCGTCGTGGTCTGCACGAAGCCCGCATGCCCGGTCTTGAGATCGACGTGCCGGTGCGTCGACACCAGCGTCGCCTCGCGCGCGCCCTGGCGATCCCAGAAGATGTGGGGCATGCCGATGTTCGGATAGGCGATGTTGTTCCAGCCGGTCGGCGTGCTGTTGTCGCGGTAGTAGCCGCGCAGCAGCGTGTAGATGTAATCAGTGCCCTTGAAGTCGAACGATGTGCGGGCGCGCGTAATGACCGAAAGGTCCGGCGGCGACTTGCCGAACCAGACCTTGGCCTCGGCGGGCGACATCGCGATGCGCAGGGGGTCACCGACCTTCTGGTTGCCGAAGATCAGGAACTCCCTGATCTGTCTTTCGTCGAGGCCAATCTGCTCAAGGCGGTTCCAGCGCACCAGGTTGGCACTGTGGCAGCCCATGCAGTAGTTGGCGAACAGACGTGCGCCGTTTTGCAGCGATCCGAAGTTCGTGGCGCGGTCGCTCGGCCAGCGTTCGATCGGGATCGCCGCCCCGGCGGCAATTGCGCCCCCGGCAGCGCCCAGCAGTCCCAGCGCAACAAGCAGGCGGGTGATGGTCTTCTTCATTCTTTCCCCGGCCCTCTCAGTGCGGTTTGAATGTCACGCGATCCGGAACCGGCTTGAAGGATCCCATCCGGCTCCACCATGGCATCAGCGCGAAGAACGCGAAATAGATGACCGTGCCAATCATCGAGATGTACTGCCCGGCCTGCGACGGTGGTTGTGTGCCGAAGTAGCCGAGCACCACGAAGGCGACGACCCAGGCGATCAGCAGCCAGAAGTGCCACGTCGGCCGGTAGCGCATCGACTTGGCCGGCGACTGGTCAAGCCACGGCAGCCCGAGAAAGATCATCACCGAGGCCCCCATCAGCACGACACCCCAGAATTTCGCGTCGAGCGTGAAGTAGCCCAGCAGCAGAACCAGCGTGCCGACGGCGATCCCGCCGCGCACGATCGGGTTGCGCACCGTCAGCAGCAGCAGTGCGGACAGCGCGATCGTGCCAACTGCCAGGACGACCATGAATTGCTCGGTCGTCGCGCGCAGGATCGAATAGAACGGGGTGAAGTACCAGACTGGCGCAATGTGCGACGGCGTCGCCAGCGAGTCGGCCGGGATGAAATTGTTCCACTCAAGGAAGTAGCCGCCCATCTCCGGCGCAAAGAACACGACGAAGAAGAAGATCATCAGGAAGATCGCGAGCCAGAAAATGTCGTGCACCGTGTAGTAGGGGTGGAACGGGATGCCGTCCACTGGCCTGCCGTTCGCGTCGAGCTTCTTCTTGATTTCGACGCCGTCCGGGTTGTTGGAGCCAACATCGTGCAGCGCCAGTACGTGCGCGGCGACCAGGCCGATCAGCACCAGTGGGATGGCGATCACGTGGAACGCGAAGAAGCGGTTCAGTGTGGCATCCCCGATCACGTAGTCGCCGCGAATGAAGATCGCCAGGTCAGGCCCGATCAGCGGGATCGCGCCGAACAGGTTGACGATCACCTGCGCCCCCCAGTAGCTCATCTGGCCCCACGGAAGCAGGTAGCCGAAGAAGGCTTCGCCCATCAGGCACAGGAAGATCAGGCAACCGAAGATCCAGACCAGTTCGCGCGGCGCACGGTAGCTGCCGTACATCAGGCCGCGGAACATGTGCAGATAGACGACGATGAAGAAGAACGAGGCGCCGGTGGAATGCATGTAGCGGATGAACCATCCGCCGGGCACGTCGCGCATTATGTATTCGACCGACGCGAAGGCAAGGGCCGCATCCGGCTTGTAATTCATCACCAGGAAGATCCCGGTGATGATCTGGATCGCCAGGACCGTGATTGCCAGGCCGCCGAAGATGTACCAGATGTTGAAATTCTTCGGCGCGTAGTACTCGGACAGGTGCTTGCGGTATTCCGCCATCGCCGTCGGCATGCGCTGGTCGAACCAGCCGGCCACTCCGGCGTAGGGAGTCTTGTATTCAGCCATCGACGGATTCCCTGAAATCAGGCGTTGGAGTCATCACCAATCAGGACGAGGGTGTCCGACAGGTATTTGTGCGGCGGGACCGGAAGGTTGTCCGGCGCGGGCTTGTTCTTGAATACGCGCCCGGCCAAGTCGAACGTGGAGCCGTGGCACGGGCACAGGAATCCCTGGTCGGCGCCGAGCTGCGAATTCTGGTTCGGGGCGAACGGACCCGCAGGTGAACAGCCGAGGTGTGTGCAGATGCCGACCGCGATGAGGTACTCGGGCTTGCGCGAGCGGAACTCGTTCTGCGCGTATTCCGGCGTCGGATACTGCGTGCGCTGCGACTTGGGATCGGCAACTTCGCCATCGACCTTCTTGATCGACTGCAGCATCTCGGGCGTGCGGCGCAGGACCCACACCGGAAGGCCGCGCCACTCGACCGTCTTCATTTCGCCGGGCGCCATTCCTCCCACATCGAATTCGACCGGGGCTCCCGCGGCCTTCGCCCGCTCCGACGGAGCGAAGGACGCAACGAACGGAACCGCCATCGCGACGGCCCCGGCACCGCCGACAGCGGCAGCAACAGCAATGGCGTTGCGGCGCTCCTTGTCGACCCCCGCAGGCAATTCGCCGGCGGGAACTGAAGTCGGTGTGGACATGAAAACCCCGAATGGATGAAGGCTGGACCCGCTACGGGTGCGCGCTGGCCGGATGTCGGCCTCCGCAAAACAACGCCCCCGCACGGCAGCCCGCGATTCTACTGCATGTGGCAAGGGTGACCGCCACCGCTCGTGGACGCCATGGGAGGGTACCGGCCACTACAATGCTTGCGTCCCTGATCCGCCGGCGCTCGGCAACGCTGTCGCGGGCAGGTAGGGCCCGCGAGGGCAGCGGGCCTGGCCCGGTCGTACGCTGCCCGATCGCGCCGATCGAGCGCGATCCGCCGGGCTCATCTCACAGCCGACATTGAGCGGCGCACGGGGGAATGCATGGGCATGTTGAAGGAGTTTCGCGAGTTTGCGGTCAAGGGCAACGTCATCGACCTCGCCGTCGGCATCATCATCGGCGCGGCGTTTGGCAAGATCGTCGATTCGCTGGTCAAGGACGTGGTGATGCCGATCGTCAACGCCCTGTCCGGCGGGGCCGTCGATTTCTCCAACAAGTACTGGGTGCTTTCAGGCAACGTGCCTGTCGGCGCCTCGCTCGAGGCAGCGCAGAAGACCGGCGTCGTGTTCGCCTGGGGCAACTTCGTCACCGTGTTGCTCAACTTCATCATCCTGGCCTTTGTCATCTTCTGGATGGTGAAGGCGGTCAACCGGGTCAAGGCGCACGCCGACGCTGCTCCGCCACCGACGCCGGAAGACGTCACGCTGCTCCGCGAAATCCGCGACGAGCTGAAGCGCCGCTAAGCCTGCTGCGCCGCGCTGGTCGCGTGGCGCAGTTGGTCTGCAATAATTGACATTCCGCCGGCCGACCGCAGTGCGATCAGCCGGCATCGCCATTGCTCCGGCCTGTTTCGGAAACAGCCATGCTCCGCCGAATCTGGCTGATCTTTGCGCAAGCAACGACGATCGGCCTTGCCCTCCTCTTTGTGGTCTCCACGCTGCGGCCGGAGTGGCTGGCGCGCGCGCCGATTACACCGGCGCCCGCTTTGCCGGTACCCACCGTAAAGCAGGCGACCCCCGCTGCCGCAGTGCCGTCGCCCGGCGCGGCGGCGGGCACCTATGCCGGCGCGGTGGCAGTCGCCGCCCCGGCGGTGGTCAACGTCTACACAACGAAGGAAGTGCAGCGCCGCGGCGTTCCCGCGGATCCGCTGTACCGCTACTTCTTCGGAGACTCGCGCGGCGGGCCCGATCGCGTCGCGAGCCTGGGATCGGGAGTCATCGCAACGGCAGACGGCTACATCCTGACCAACAATCACGTGGTACAGGCGGCCGACGAGATTGCCGTGGCCTTGGCCGACGGCCGCCAGTTCGATGCGCGCCTGGTGGGCGCCGATCCGGAGAGCGACCTTGCGGTGCTGAAGGTCGAAGCCACCGGCCTGCCGATCATCACCTTCGGCAGCGACGACGCGCTCAAGGTCGGCGACATCGTCCTGGCAATTGGCAATCCGTTCGATGTCGGCCAGACGGTGACAATGGGCATCGTCTCCGCGCTGGGCCGTTCCAACCTGGGCATCAACGTCTTCGAGAACTTCATCCAGACCGACGCAGCGATCAACCAGGGCAATTCAGGTGGCGCGCTGGTCGATTCGACCGGCCATCTGGTCGGCATCAACACGGCGATCTTCTCGCGCACCGGCGGCTCGATCGGTATCGGGTTCGCGATCCCGGCGACGCTGGTGCGCCAGGTGATGAACGACCTCATCAAGACCGGCAAGGTGACGCGCGGCTACTTTGGCGTCGAGCCCGAGGACATCACGGCAGAAGCGGCCGACCTTCTGAAGCTCTCGCGGGCCGACGGTGTTGTGTTGAAGGGAGTGCAGCGGGCGAGCCCGGCCGGGCGTGCGGGCCTCGAGCCCGGCGACGTCATCGTGACAATCAACGGCCAGAAGGTCACCAGCAGCCGCAGCATGCTGAATCAGATTGCCCAGCTGCCTCCCGGATCGAACGCCAGCGTCCGCGTGCTGCGCTCGGGCAAGGAACTGGAACTGCCGGTCACGGTGGGTGAACGACCGACGATCCGCCGGCCGCAGTAAGCCGCGTGCCTAGCGCGGCTTGTTGAGCTTTTCCCGCATCTCGCGCGCCTTGAGGGCGGCGACGGCATCACCGCCGCCGGCGGCGATGCCGTACCAATAGAAAGCACGCAGCGTGTCCGCAGACACGCCGTTGCCGTGCTCGTAGAGGCTGCCGGTGATGTAGGCGGCTCCTTCGTCGCCCTGCTCTGCCGCCCGCTCGTACCAGCGTGCGGCCTCGGCCAGATCAACCGGGGCGCCGCGTCCGAGGAAATACTGTGTCGCCACGGCCACCTGAGCATCCCGGTAACCCTGTTCGGCCGCCTTGCGAAACCAGACGGTGGCCTCCGGCAGCGAGCGCTGGACCAGTTCGCCGCGCTCGAATAGCAGTCCGAGCGCGTACTGCGCCCGCGCGAATCCGCCATCCGCTGACCTGCGGAGCCATTGAACGCCACCAGCGGGATCGGGCTGCCCGCCTTCTCCCTCCAGCAGCATGACCGCCAGGTTGAACTGCGCGACGCGATGCTTGCGCTCGGCGCCCTTGCGAAACTGCTGCTGTGCGCGGACCAGATCCCCGGCCTGATAGGCGGCATAGCCTTCCGCGAGCTCGGCGTCGCCGTCCGGCACGACCTGCAGCCGCGCGCCATGGGCGGCAGTGACCAGCAGGGCGAACCCCGCCACCAGCAGCAGCCGAAGCGGCCGGGCAAATATCCATGGCCCGACGCGCGCATGCATCACGGCGCTTCCGGTGCGGCCGCCTCGTCGGCGTCCTTGGGCTTGACGAAGAAGCGAGCGAGGAAGATGCCCAGCTCATAGAGCACGCACAGCGGAATGGCGAGCAGCAGCTGCGACAGCACATCCGGAGGCGTGAAGATCGCAGCGGCGATGAATGCACCGACGATGACGTAGGGACGCGCCTGCTTCAGCTTTTCGATGCTGGCAATGCCAAAACGCGCGAGCAGCACGACGATGATCGGCACCTCGAAAGTCAGGCCGAACGCCAGGAACATGCCCATCACGAAGCTGAAGTACGCCTCGATGTCGGGCGAGACATTCACCGAGATCGGGGCAAACCCGGCGATGAACTTGAAGACGAACCCGAACACGACGAAGTAGCAGTACGCCATGCCGAGCGCGAACATCACGACGCTCGACGCGATCAGCGGCGCCGCCAGCGTCTTTTCATGCTTGTAGAGTCCGGGCGCGACGAAGGCCCATGCCTGCCACAGCACATAAGGCAGCGCGATCAGCAGTGCGCAGAACAACGTCACCTTCAGCGGCACCATGAATGGCGTGATGACCCCGGTCGCAAGCAGCTTGGACCCGGCCGGCAGCGCCGCCATCATCGGCTGCGACAGCAGGTCAAAGATGTCCTTCATGAACGGGGTGAGTGCCAGGAACACGATGACGACCGCGAGCGCAGCTCGCACCAGCCGCTGGCGCAGTTCGACGAGATGCGTCAGGAAACTCTGTTCCTGACCGGGATCGGGGGCCTCGGTGCTCATTGCCGCTCGGCCGGCTAGCGCCGGATGCGTGTCCGGTTCACCCGGGCACGCGTTGCGTACTTGCGACGTGAACGGCCCGCCGTCTCGGGCATGGCGAGCTGCCTCTTCAACTTGTCGAGTTCATCGGACAACTCGTCAATGCTGGGGCCGGGCTTGTAGCGGCGCGCGAACCGCGTATTCGTCCAGCCGTCCGTTTCTTCCCACTGGTCGGTCAGCTTGTCCGAACCCAGAGTCGACAAGTCGACATTACTGGTCGGGCCTGCCGCCGAATTCAGGCTCGACTCGATGCCTTTGACCTCGCCCTGAACGGCCGTTTCGAACTCGTGCGCGATGCCGCGCGCCTGCTCCTGCAGCTTCTTGAGCTCGGCGACCTCGATCTCGCGATTGATGTCCGCCTTGACCTGGCTGACATAGCGCTGCGCCTTGCCTGCCCATTCGCCGACGGTACGCGCCACCTTGGGCAGGCGCTCGGGGCCGAGCACCACCAGGGCCACGGCACTGATCACCGCCAATTCGCCGAAACTGAAATCGAACATCCGCGGCCGTCAGGTCGGAAGCTGAAACGCAGGTGCGCCCCGGCCACCGCGGGCGCTCGAGACATGCAGGCCGATCAGGACTTCTCTTTGGCCTGGACGTCGATGGTCTGGCCGGCAACCTTCTTGGCATCCTCCACGTTCCGGGTCGCCTCCTCGGTGCCTTCCTTCATGCCTTCCTTGAAGCCCTTGATCGCGCCGCCTAGATCCTTGCCCATGTTCTTCAGCTTGCTGGTGCCGAAGACCAGGATGATGACCAGCAGAACGATCAACCAATGCCAGATCGAAAACGAACCCATTGCCAACTCCTACAGACGCTTCCACGGGCGCGGTCCGCCCAGGATGTGGATGTGCAAGTGAAAGACCTCTTGCCCGCCGTCCGGGCCGTTGTTGATCACGACGCGAAAGCCGTTGTCGCAGCCTTGTTCTTTCGCGAGCCGCGGCGCAAGGATCATCAGTTTACCCAACAGTGCCGCGTGCTCCGGACCGGTCGTGAGCAGTGAGTCCACATGCAGCTTCGGAACCACCAGAAGATGCACTGGAGCGGCCGGGTTGATGTCGTGAAAAGCAAGGACTTCGTCATCCTCGTAAGCCTTGCGGCTGGGCACTTCTCCCCGTGCGATGCGGCAGAACAGGCACTTTTCGGTCATCAACCTATCCTTTGACGTCGTCGCGGGCGTCGCGTTCCCATACTGCGTGCTGGGTCATTGGACCGCCGATCACGGCTCGCGCCGCTCGCGCGCATGGGCCTTGCGTGCCGCCTTCTCCTCGATGCCCGAGGTGCCGGCGCGGCGCGCGAGTTCGTCCAGCACCTGCTCCGGCCGAAGCCCGTAGTGCGCCAGCATGATCAGGCAATGAAACCAGAGATCGGCCGTCTCCGCGATGATCCGCTCGGGTGACCGGTCCTTGGCCGCCATCACGGCTTCGGTCGCCTCCTCGCCGATCTTCTTCAGGATCGCATCGTCGCCGCGTGCGAGCAGCCGGGCGACGTAGGACGTTTCCGGGTCGCCGCCCCGGCGCGATTCGATGACGGCCGCGAGCTGGCTCAAAATGGCGTCGTTCATTTGCGGTAGATGAGCTCGGGGTCCTGCAGGACCGGATCGACGGTCTCCCAACGGTCGTCCACGAGGCGGCGGAAAAAACAACTGGCTCGCCCCGTGTGGCAGGCAATTCCGCCCGCCTGCTCGACAGCGTACAGCACGACGTCGCCGTCACAGTCGAGCCGGATTTCCGCCACCTGTTGCGTATGGCCCGACTCCTCGCCCTTGCGCCACAGCCGGCCGCGGGAACGCGACCAGTACACGGCCTTCCGTGTATGAGCCGTCTCCGTCAGCGCCTCGTGGTTGGCCCAGGCGACCATCAGCACGCGCCCGCTGGCGGCATCCTGGGCGATGACGGGCACCAGCCCGTCGGCATCGAAGCGGACATCCGCGAGCCAGGTCATGACAGCCGCATCAGCACACCCTGCGCCGCCAGGTACTCCTTGGCGGCGCGCACGGTGAACTCTCCGTAGTGAAAGATCGACGCTGCGAGCACTGCATCGGCGCCGCCGACCGTGACTCCCTCGGTCAGGTGCTGCAGCGTGCCGACACCGCCCGAGGCGATCACCGGAACCGGCACGGCATCGACGACCGCACGCGTCAGTTCGAGGTCGAAACCCTGGCGCGTCCCGTCCCGGTCCATGCTGGTCAGCAGGATCTCACCGGCGCCGAGCCGGCTCACCTCGCGCGCCCACTCGACGGCATCGATTCCCGTCGGCGTGCGCCCGCCGTGGGTGTAGACCTCCCAACCCGCCGACGCGTCGACATTGCGGCGGCGGCGCGCATCGATGGCGACGACGATGCACTGTGAGCCGTAGCGCGCCGTGGCGGCGGCCACGAGCTGCGGATCCTGGACCGCCGCAGTGTTGATCGAAACCTTGTCGGCTCCGGCATTCAGCAGTCGCCGCACGTCCTCGACGCGCCGCACGCCACCGCCGACCGTCAGTGGAATGAACACCTGTTCCGCGACCGCTTCGATCACATGCAGAATGATGTCGCGTTGGTCCGAGGACGCGGTGATGTCGAGGAATGCCAGTTCGTCCGCGCCCTCGCCGTCGTAGCGGCGGGCGATCTCGACCGGATCGCCGGCGTCGCGCAGCTCGACGAAGTTAACGCCCTTGACGACGCGGCCGCCGGTGACGTCGAGGCAGGGAATGATGCGCTTGGCAAGCATGGTCTCGCTCCGCGCCGGAGCATAGCGGTCCGCAGCGGCGTGCCGTCAGACTGCGAGTGCGTCGGCGCGCTCCTGTGCGCGCTTGAAATCGAGCGTGCCCTCGTAAAGCGAGCGGCCGAGGATGGCACCGGTCACGCCGTCGACCTCCACAGCGCAGAGCGCTTCGATGTCGTCCATGCTCGCGACGCCCCCACTGGCGATGACGGGGATCTTGACGTGGCGGGCCAGTTCGACCGTCGCCTCGATGTTCACGCCGGTCAGCATGCCATCCCGGCCGATGTCTGTGTAAAGAATCGCTTCGACACCATAGTCCTCGAATTTCTTCCCGAGGTCATTGACGTCGTGGCCGGTGAGCTTGCTCCAGCCGTCGGTCGCTACCTTGCCTGCCCTGGCGTCGAGCGCGACGATCACATGGCCGGCAAAGGCGCTGCACGCGTCGTGCAGGAATCCCGGGTTCTTGACCGCCGCCGTGCCGATCACGACGAAGCTGACGCCGTCGTCGATATAGCGCTCGATCGTGTCGAGGTCGCGGATGCCGCCGCCCAGCTGGATCGGCAGGTCGTCACCCACTGCCTTGACGATCTTGCGGATCACGCCTTCATTGACCGGCCGCCCCGAGCGCGCCGCGTTGAGATCGACGATATGCAGTCGCCGGGCGCCTTGTTCCAGCCAGTGGCGCGCCATGGCGACCGGGTCTTCGGAGAACACGGTCACATTGTTGTTCATGTCGCCTTGGCGCAGGCGCACGCAATGACCGTCCTTCAGGTCAATCGCAGGGATGAGCAGCATTGGGCTAGGCCCCGGTGGGTGGGCGGTGTGCAGCGAAGACGGAGTGGCGGGGTTCGGTACGGTTCGGGTGAGGCGCGCAGGTGCCGCGTCACGGCGCCCAGCGGCAGAAGTTCTCGTAGATTCGCAAACCGGCGGCGGCGCTCTTTTCCGGATGAAACTGCGTCGCAAAAATATTATCCCGCGCCACCGCGCAGGTAAAGCGACCGCCGTAGTCGGATTCGCCGGCAATAAGCCGTTCGTCGCGCGGAACCACGTAGTAGCTGTGCACGAAATAGAACCAGCTGTCGTCCGGGACACCTTCCCAGAGCGGATGCGCCTGTGTCTGGTGCACGCGATTCCAGCCCATGTGCGGCACCTTCAGGCGCGCGCCAGGGGCCGTCCTCATCGCCTCGTCGCTAAACCGCACGACTTCGCCGGGAAACAGTCCCAGCCCGGGAGTCGAGCCCTCTTCGCTGTGGTCGAAAAGCATCTGTTCGCCGATGCACACGGCCAGCAGCGGCTTGGCCGCCGCCGCCTCGCGAACAGCCTGTTCCAGACCCGATTCACGCAGATAGCGCATGCAGTCCGGCATTGCACCCTGTCCCGGGAACACGACGCGATCAGCCGCACGGACGACCGCGGGGTCGGATGTGATCTGCACCACAGTATCTGCGGCCACGTGCTCGATCGCCTTCGCCACCGAACGCAGATTGCCCATCCCGTAGTCAATAACGGCTATCACTGCGTGTGTACGCGCCGCTGCGCGGCGCACGTGCACACGCAGTGACTAGAGTAAGAGGGCGCGCTCCGGAGCGGCCGCGCGCGCGCCCTGACACAACTGCGAGCCTGACGCATTCTTTCTCCGCCCTAGAGCGTCCCCTTGGTTGAAGGGATGATGCCTCCAGCCCGGGGATCGGGCTCTACGGCCATGCGGAGCGCCCGGGCGAAGGCCTTGAAGACGGTCTCGCACTGGTGGTGCGCGTTGTCACCGCGCAGGTTGTCGATGTGCAATGTGACCTGCGCGTGGTTGGCAAAACCCTGGAAGAACTCGTGCGTCAGGTCGACGTCGAACTCGCCGATCATCGCGCGCTTGAATGGCACGTGCCATTCCAGCCCCGGGCGGCCCGAAAGATCGATGACGACCCGCGACAGGGCTTCATCGAGCGGCACGTAGGAATGGCCGTAGCGGCGCACACCGGCCTTGTCGCCAATCGCCTGGGCGAACGCCTGTCCCAGCGTGATACCGATGTCCTCGATCGTGTGATGACCGTCGATGTGCAGGTCGCCGCGGGCATCGATGACCAGGTCGATCATGCCGTGCCGCGCGACCTGGTCGAGCATGTGATCGAAGAAACCGACGCCCGAGGACACCGTGCAGCGGCCACCGCCGTCGAGGTCGATCTCGACGCGAATCTGCGTTTCCTTGGTGTTCCGCTCCACCGTCGCACGGCGCGGAGAGATTCGGGCAGTCATCGTGAACCTTCCATGATGGCGCGCAGCGCCTGCATCAAAGCATCATTCTCGCCGGTCGTGCCAATGGTGGTACGCAGGCAGCCTTCCAGCAACGGATGGACTTTCGCCACGTTCTTGATCAGGATGCCGCGTTCCTTCAGCGCACTGAAGACGCGATCTGGATCGGGAACGCGGAACAGCAGGAAGTTCGCGGCCGACGGGAACACCATCACGCCACGCATCGCGCTCAGCGCGGCGGCCACGCGCGACCGTTCGGCCCGCAGCATGACAGCCTGCGACTCCAGCGCCGGCAGGTGTTCCAGCATGAAGTCGGCGGCCGCCAGGGTCAGCACGTTGACGTTGTACGGCGGCCGCAGCTTGTCGAACTCGCTGATCCACTCCGGATCGCCGGCGAGGTAGCCGAGCCGAATGCCCGCCAGGCCCAGCTTCGACAAGGTGCGCAGCACGACCAGGTTGGGCCAGTTGCGCAGCTGCGGCATCCAGGTGTCCTGCGCGAAGGGCAGGTACGCCTCGTCGATGACGACCAGCCCCGGCGCGGCACGCAGGATGTCCTCAACGCCGCTGCGGTCAAACAGGTTCCCGGTCGGATTGTTCGGGTACGCGATGAAAATGACAGCCGGCTGGTGCTCCGCAATGGCCGACAGCACCGCATTCGTATCGAGCGTGAAGTCGGCCCGCAGCGGGACGCCGACGAAGCGGCACCCGTCGAACCGCGTCGACATCTCGTACATCGAGAAGCTCGGCCACGGCGACAGCACGGTGCTGCCTGTTCGGGCACAGGCCTGGATCACGAGGTGGATCAGCTCGTCGGAGCCATTGCCCAGCATCAGCCGGGCCCCCATGGGCAGCCCCATCGCCTTGCCGAGTCGCTCCTTGAACCCGCGCGGATCGGACAGCGGATAGCGGTTCAGCGGTTGCTTGCCCAGGCGTTCCCCGAGTTCGCGTTGCAGGGCCTCCGGCAGCGTGAACGGGTTCTCCATCGCGTCGAGCTTGATGAAACCGACGGCGCTTGGCACGGCGTAGGCCTCGATCGCCCGCACGTCGTCGCGGATCACCGCGAGGTTGGGACGCTTGCCGATGCGCGCGTTCACTCGAGCCTCCCCGCGGGATCAAGGCGCAACTCGGCGGACATGGCGTGCGCGGTCAGCTGCTCGCCCCGTGCCAGCACCGAGGCGATCGGTCCGAGGCGCTGCGCCCCTGCGGCGGACACGTTAATGAGGTTGGAGCGCTTCACGAAGTCGTAGACGCCGAGTGGCGAGGAAAAGCGGGCGGTTCGCACGGTCGGCAAAACGTGGTTCGGGCCGGCGCAGTAGTCCCCCAGGGACTCGGAGGAATAGTGCCCGACGAAAATGGCGCCGGCATGGCGGATCTTGGGCAACAGCGCTTGCGGATCCGCCGTGACAATCTCCATGTGTTCGGGCGCGACGCGGTTGCAGAGTGCCACCGCTTCGTCGAGGTCGCGCGTCAGGACCAGCGCGCCGCGGTTCCCGAACGATGCCGCAATGATGTCGCGGCGCGGCTGATCCGGCAGCAGGCGCTCGATCGAGGCGGCCACCGCGGCGATCAGGCCCTCGTCCGGCGTCAGCAGCAGCGCCTGCGCAAGTTCATCGTGCTCCGCTTGGGAGAACAGATCCATCGCGATCCAGTCGGGCTCGGCGTCGCCGTCGGCGATGACGAGGATCTCGGTCGGTCCGGCAATCATGTCGATGCCGACTGTGCCGAAAACACGGCGCTTCGCCGCTGCGACATAGGCATTGCCGGGGCCGACGATCTTGTCGACAGCATGGATCGTCGCGGTGCCGTAGGCGAGCGCTGCGACGGCCTGCGCGCCACCGACGGCGAAGGCGCGCGACACGCCGCCCAGGTGCGCCGCCGCGAGCACCAGCGCATTGCGCTCGCCGCCCGGCGTCGGCACTACCATCGTCAGCCGTTCCACGCCCGCGACGTGCGCCGGGATCGAATTCATCAGCACCGACGATGGGTAGGCCGCTTTGCCGCCCGGAACGTAGAGCCCGACGCTGTCGAGCGGGCTGATGCGCTGGCCGGTGACGGTGCCGTCCGCTTCCGCGGTCGTCCAGTCGCCCTGCATCAGGCGCCGATGCTGCTCGCGATGGAAGTCGCGGATGCGCTCCGCGGCGGCCCGCAATGCGTCGCGCTGGTCGGCCGGCAGACCTTCAAAGGCCTCGCTCATCTCGGCCTGCGAGATTTCGAGATCGGCAACGCTCGCAACCGCCATGCGGTCGAACCGATTGGTGTACTCCAGCACCGCGGCATCACCGCGTGCACGCACGTCGTCGACAATCGCTTCAGCCGCGCGCTCGATTCCCTTGTCGATCGCGCTGTCGACGGCTACCAGTCGGCCGAACTCCGCTTCAAAGCCGGGATCGCGCGTGCTGAGACGTCGCAACTTCATCGGCGGACCGCCGCTTCGATGCGTTCGATCAGCGGTGCCAGCTCGGCGCGGCGGGTCTTCAGCGCCGACTGGTTCACGATCAGACGCGACGATATGGCGGCGACCTCTTCGACCTCCACCAGATTGTTGGCGCGCAGCGTGCCGCCGGACGAGACGAGGTCGACGATCGCATCCGCCAGGCCGGCCAGCGGCGCCAGTTCCATCGAGCCATAGAGCTTGATGAGATCGACGTGCACGCCCTTGGCCGCGAAGTGCTCCCGCGCAGTCTGCACGTACTTCGTCGCCACGCGCAGCCGTGCGCCCCGGCGCACCGCCGTGGCGTAGTCGAATCCGGCGGGAACTGCCACGCACAACCGGCAGCGCGCGATGCCGAGGTCGATCGGCTGGTAGAGCCCGCGATCGCCCCACTGCGCACTGTGCTCCATCAGCACGTCCTTGCCGGCGACACCGAGTTCTGCCGCACCGTATTGCACGTAGGTCGGCACGTCCGAAGCGCGCACGACCACGACTCGCACCTGCGGATCCTGCGTGCCGATGATCAGCTTGCGCGACGTTTCCGGATCCTCGAGCGGCGCCATGCCGGCCGCGGCCAGCAATGGTTGCGACTCGTCGAAGATCCGTCCCTTGGAAAGCGCCAGCGTGATCATCGGTTCCCGGCAAGCCCTCGGCTACTTCACGCGCTCGATGCGGGCACCGACCCGTCCGAGCTTCGCTTCCATCGCCTCGTAGCCGCGATCGAGATGGTATATGCGATCGATGACCGTTTCGCCCTCGGCCACCAGTCCGGCGACGACGAGGCTGGCCGACGCCCGCAGGTCGGTGGCCATCACCTGGGCCCCGGTCAGCTGGCCGACACCCTGCACCACCGCGGTGTTGCCCTCGATCGAAATGTGGGCGCCGAGCCGCTGCAGCTCCAGCACGTGCATGAAACGGTTCTCGAAGATCGTCTCGGTAACTTGGCCCACGCCCTCGGCGATGCAGTCGAGCGCCATGAACTGCGCCTGCATATCCGTCGGAAACGCCGGGTATGGCGCCGTGCGCAGGCTGACGGCACCCGGCCGGCCGCTCATGCGGACGCGGATCGTGTCCGCCGTGCAATCGAGCATGGCGCCGGCGTCGCGCAGCTTGTCGAGCACGGCATCGAGTGTCGACGGGGCCGCTCCGCGCAGCAGCACGTCGCCGCCGGTGGCCGTGACCGCGCAGAGGAAGGTCCCGGTCTCGATGCGATCGGGCATGACTCGATGCTGCGCGCCGTGCAGGCGCTCGACACCGTGCACGACGAGGCGGTCGGTGCCGACGCCGTCGATGCGCGCACCCATCGCGATCAGCGCGTGCGCCAGGTCGGTGACCTCGGGTTCGCGTGCGGCGTTTTCGATGACGGTCTCGCCCGACGCGAGGGTGGCCGCCATCAACAGGTTCTCGGTGCCGGTCACCGTCACCATGTCGGTCACGATCCGCGTGCCCTTGAGCCGTGTCGCCTCAGCGATCAGATAGCCACCTTCGATGTGGATCTGCGCGCCCATCAGCTCGAGGCCCTTGATGTGCTGGTCCACCGGTCGCGCGCCGATCGCGCAACCGCCGGGCAGGCTGACCCGCGCACGTCCGAAGCGGGCGACCAGAGGGCCGAGCACCAGGATCGCCGCCCGCATCGTCTTCACCAGTTCGTACGGCGCCTCCGGATGGGCGACGGTCGACGCATTCAGACGGACCGCCGCACCATCGCGCTCGGCCACGACTCCCATCTGTCGCAGCAGCTTGAGCGCGGTCGCGACGTCCTGCAGCTGCGGAACGTTGTCGACCACCAGGTCGTCCGCCGTCAGCAAAGACGCGCAGAGGATCGGCAGCGCGGCATTCTTCGCGCCGGAGATCGGAATCTCGCCGCGCAGCGGCACCCCGCCGCTGATCTTCAGCTTGTCCATGTCGGGGCCCTGGTCGAGCGGCGGTCTGCGAAATACCACGGGGCGCGTGACGCGCTCCGCCCGGTGCAAACGTCGATACACGGGTTCAACTTGAGTTTCGAGCACGGTCTCACTCCTGCGTTAACGCCCGCCGAATGCGGACGGCAACGCAGACTGACAGCCGGGCTTGAAGCCCCGGCGAACCCCGCGTGAAGGGCCGATGAAGCGCGCCGCGTCGGATTCATCGCGATCGGGCCTCGTATTCGGCCGGCGTCAGAGTACGCATCGACAGCGCGTGCACTTCTGCGTGCATTCGTTCACCCAGCGCCGCATAGACCAGCTGGTGGCGGGCGACACGTGTCCTGCCTTCGAACGCCGGGCTGACGATCAGCGCGCTGAAGTGGCGGCCGTCGCCCTCGACCTCGAGCACGCTGCACTCGAGCCCGGCGGCGATATAGCGTCGGACGTCCTCGGGAGTCGGGTCCATCAGGGCCTCGTTCAGTGTCTGAGCTTGTAGCCGCGGGCGAGCAGGCTCAACGCAATCGCGGTGGTCACCGCGAGCGCGGCTGCGACGATCGCCAGGCTGAGCCACGGCGAGACGTCCGATTGTGCGAAGAACCCGTAGCGGAAGCCGTCGATGACATAGAAAAATGGGTTCAGGTGCGACACCGCCTGCCAGAAGGCTGGCAAGCCCTGCACCGAGTAGAACACGCCCGACAGGAAGGTCGCCGGCATTACGACGAAATTCTGAAACGCCGCGAGCTGATCGAACTTGTCGGCCCAGATGCCGGCGATGACACCGAGCGCTCCGAGCATGGCGCTGCCCGCCAGCGCAAACACGAGGATCCACAGCGGCGCCTTGAACGCCGGAGGCCCGAACCACACCGCGACGACGAACACGCCGAGGCCGACGACGAGACCGCGCACGATCGATGCCAGCACGTACGCCCCGAAAAGCTGCCAGTGCGAGAACGGCGGCAGCAGCACGAACACGAGACTGCCCATGATCTTCGACTGGATCAGGCTGGAAGACGAGTTCGCGAACGCGTTCTGCAGCATCGACATCATCACGAGGCCGGGAATCAGAAACGCGACATAGCTGACGCCGGGGAACACCTCGACATGATCCGCGAGCACCTGGCCAAAGACGAGCAGGTAGAGCACGGCCGTCAGCACCGGCGCCGCGATCGTCTGGAAACTGACTTTCCAAAACCGCAGCACCTCCTTGGTCAGGAGCGTGCGGAACGCGAAGCCGGGCGAGGAGTCGGCTACCGCCGGCGACGCACTCATGCGGTCACTTCCGCCGGCATTCGTGCCGCCGGCCGGTCCGCCATCAACTGCAGGAAGACATCCTCGAGATCGGCGTGGCCGACCTCGAGGTCTTCAACGGTGCATCCCGCCGCCGCGCACTCAGCCAGCACACGCGCCACCTCGTCGGAGTGCGCCAGCCGCAGCGTCAGCAGGCCGTCGCGTTCCTCGATCCGGTGCGCCAGCACCGACGCCGGCGGCGTTCCCCTGGGACGCATTGTTAGTTGCAGGCCCGCCACCCGGGCGAGCAAGGCGCGCGTCGTGTCCAGTGCGACGATGCGTCCTGCCTTGAGCATCGCGATGCGCCCGCACAGGGCCTGGGCCTCCTCGAGGTAGTGCGTCGTCAGCACGATCGTGTGGCCCGCGCGATTGAGGCGGCGGATGAAGCTCCACAGCGTTTGCCGCAGTTCCACGTCGACGCCCGCGGTCGGCTCGTCGAGCACAATGACCGGCGGCCTGTGGACCAGGGCCTGGGCCACCAGCAATCGGCGCTTCATGCCGCCGGAGAGCGCACGCGTGTTGGTGTTCGCCTTATTGGTGAGCCCGAGGTTGTCCAGCACTTCATCGATCCACGCGCCGTTGTGGCGCAAGCCGAAGTAGCCCGACTGGAACGTCAGCGTCTCCCTCACGGTGAAAAACGGATCGAACGCGAGTTCCTGCGGCACGACACCCACCGACAGCCGCGCCGCACGGAAATCGGTGACGACATCGTGCCCCATGATCGCGACCTGGCCACTGCTCGCGCGCACGAGCCCGGCGATGATGGAGATCAGCGTCGTCTTGCCGGCGCCGTTGGGTCCGAGCAGCCCAAAGAACTCGCCGGGTTCGATCGTGAGGTCGACACGATCCAGCGCCACGAGCGAGCCGTAGTGCTTGGAGACGGAATTGACCTGGATGGCGGCAGTCACGGGCAGGCGTCGACGCGTCCGGCGGCCGCGACGTGGAAGCCGTGAATTATAGGAGCAGCGCCCCTAACGACCGGGAGCAAAGGTGGGCAGCAGTTCCTCGACACCGTAAACGGTCGCTAGGCTCACCAGGCCGGCCGGGGCGCCCGACACCTTCAGCGCCAGGCCCCGCGCCTTGGCGGCGCGCTGCCATTCGAGCACGACCGCGACTGCCGACGAGTCGCACCGCGCGACCCCGGAGAGGTCGAACTCGGACTCTCCGCGCTCGATCGCAGCGCGGCCGAGTTCAGCCACCTGTGCCGCGTTGTGCATGCCGATATCGGCGGTGTCGATGCGCATCGGAGTTCAGGCCTTCTTCGCGTCGGCCAGCTGGCGGTTGCGATCGGTCAGCGACTTGATCAGACCATCCACCCCGCCGGCACTGACCTCGCCGGCAAACTGGGTCTTGTAATTTTCGACCAGCCAGACGCCAAGCACGTTGACGTCATAGATCTTCCAGCCCGCGTCCTGCTTTTCGAGCCGATAGTCGAGCTGGATCTTGTCGCCACGCGACGGAACGACGTTGGTGCGGACCAGCACGTCCATGTCGCCCGGCTGCGCACGGAACGGCCCCATTTCCACCTTGTGGTCCTTCACCTGCGACAGCGCGCCGCTGTAGGTGCGCACCAGCAATGTGCGGAACTCCCGCGTCAACACCTCGCGTTGTTCCGGCGTCGCGCTGCGCCAGCCGCGGCCGACGGCCAGCCGCGTCATCTTCTGGAAGTCGACGTACGGCAGGATCTTTTCGTCGACCAGCTTCTGCACGCGCGATACATCGCCGTTTGCGATCGCCTTGTCGGCGCGGATCGTGTCCAGCACGTCCGCGGTCAGGTCACGCACCAGCACATCCGGAGCCGCCGTTGAAGCCTGTGCGACGACGGGGCCCGCCAGCACCAGCGCCACCGGCGCCACGAAGAAGCGAAGAATCTTCAGGAATTTCTGCATGGGACTGTCACTCACTGGCAAGGGAGGTCTGGGACTGACCACAAAGGCGGTCGCAGGTTCGCTCGGCCCACCTATTTTCCTGTCTCACCGGGCTTGGCATCGGCGGGCTTGCCCGCGCCTTCGCCCGGCTCGCCGGCAGGTTTCGACTTCGCCGGCCCGGACGACGCACCGCCTCCGGGCGCCGGAGCCTTTGCATCGTCCCCATCATCCGCGTCGTCCGGATCGATCTGCCTGGGCGGATTGCCGTCATACACCAGACTGCGGCGCCGCTGCAGATAACCATCGCGGATGAAGCTGTAGCGGTCGAGCGCGGCCTCGCGCACCAGCCGATCGGCCGGCAGCAGCTCGGCACGCTCGTTCACGACTCGCAGGCCCAGTACCGTGTACTCGATGCCCGGATAGTCGATGTAAAAGTTCAGATCCAGAAACGGTTCGACACCGTAAATACCGATGGCGTCGCGCACACTGCTCGGACCGAAGATCGGCATCACGAGGTACGGCCCAGGCTCAAAGCCCCACACACCCAGCGTCTGGCCGAAGTCCTCGCGATGCGCTTCCATTCCCCAGCCCGTGGCCACATCAAAACATCCAACGATGCCGATCGTGGTGTTGACCGCGAAACGGCCGACGTCTGACAGAGCCTCGACGGGCTTGCTCTGGAAGAAGTTGTTGATCGCCGTCGACGGTCCGCGCAGGTTGAAGAAGGCATTCGACAGGCAGGTGCGTATGCCTTCCGGCAGCTTGACGTACAACTCGGCCAGCGGCTTCGTGATCGCTGCATCGAAGCCATCATTAAAGGCGAACATGTTGCGGTTGTACTTCTCCCACGGGTCACGTGGATCCTGCCCGGCATTCGGCGGCAGCGTGGCGCAGGCGCTTGTCAGCAACAGCACAGCCAGTGCCACGAACGTGCGCGTCACGAGTCGCGTGAGTTTTGACACAGGCAATCCCACTTGCACGGCGCCAGGCCCGCCTACTTCTTGTCGCCGCCCTCGGCGGCCTTGTTGTAGAGAAACTGCCCGATCAGGTTCTCGAGCACGACAGCCGACTGCGTCATCTTGATCTGGTCGCCACCCGCGAGGTTCTTGTCGGCCCCGCCCGGCTCGAGTCCGATGTACTGGTCACCGAGCAGTCCGGACGTCAGGATCTTGGCCGAGGTGTCCGCCGGGAACTGCACCCGGCTGTCGAGTTCGATCGTCACCAACCCCTGAAAGCTCTGCGGATCGAGCGCGATCGCCGTGACCCGGCCGACGGTGACGCCGGCGCTCTTCACCGGAGCCCGGACCTTGAGACCGCCGATGTTGTCGAACTTGGCCGTGAGCGCGTAGGTGGGGCCGGTGCTGAAGCTCGCGAGGTTCGCAGCCTTCAGCGCGAGGAAGACCACCGCGATCATGCCCAGCAGCACGAACACGCCGACCAGTGTTTCCGTTGCCTTGCGTCCCATCGAACGACTCCCAATTGGCTGCTAGCGCGGCGTGCTGAACATCAGCGCCGTCAACACGAAATCCAGTCCCAGCACCGCCAGCGACGAAATGACCACCGTGCGGGTCGTTGCCTGCGCCACCCCTTCCGGGGTCGCCTCGGCTTCATAGCCCTGGTACAGCGCAACGAAAGTGCAGGCAACGCCGAAGACAACGCTCTTGATGATGCCGTTGCCAACGTCGTCCCAGACATCGACACCGCTCTGCATCTGCGACCAGAACGCGCCCGGATCGATGCCGATCATCAGCACACCGACCACATAGCCGCCGGTGATGCCGACCGCCGAGAAGATTGCCGCAAGCAGGGGCATCGAGATGATGCCGGCAACGAAGCGCGGCGCCAGGACGCGCGACTTCGGATCGACCGCCATCATCTCCATCGCGGCCAGCTGCTCACCGGCTTTCATCAGGCCGATCTCGGCCGTCAGCGAGGTTCCGGCACGCCCAGCAAACAGCAGGCCGGTGACGACCGGACCGAGTTCGCGGACCAGTGATAGCGCCACCAGCAGGCCGAGCGATTCCGCCGCACCGTAGCGCGACAGCGTGTAATAGCCTTGCAGAGCGAGCACGAATCCGACTGCGAGGCCGGAGGCGGCGATGATGACCAGCGAGTAGTTGCCGATCGCGTGCACCTGGGCAATCACCAGGAAGAAGCGCTTCAGCGCCGAGGGAACGTTCTTCAGCAGTTCGACGAAGAAGAACGCGCTGTGGCCCAGGCCGCGCATTACCTCCAGCGCGCGCCGGCCCAGCATCGGCAGGAATTCGGCTGCGGTCATGTACGCATTTCCAGGTCTTCGGCGTAGCTGCGTGCCGGATAGTGGAAACGCACCGGTCCGTCGGGCTCGCCGCGGATGAACTGGAGGACTTCCGGATCGTCCGACGCCTGCACCTCGGCCGGCGTGCCATGGCCGACGATGCGGCCGCCGGAAATGACATAGGCGTAGTCGCTGATGAGGAAGCACTCGTGCACATCGTGCGAAACGACCAGCGACGTGGCGCCCGTCGCGTCATTGAGCCGCCGGATCAGGTTCGCGGCCACACCGAGCGAAATCGGGTCGAGCCCGGCAAACGGCTCGTCGTACATGATGAGGTCCGGGTCCAGCGCAATGGCACGAGCCAGTGCCACACGGCGCGCCATGCCGCCCGAAAGGTCCGCCGGTTTTAGATAGGCAGCGCCACGCAGGCCGACCGCGTTCAGCTTCATCAGCACCAGGTCGCGAATCATCGTTTCCGGCAACTGCGTGTGCTCGCGCAGCGGGAACGCGACGTTGTCGAACACCGTCAGGTCCGTGAACAGCGCACCGAACTGGAACAGCATCCCCAGGCGGCGTCGCAGGGCATACAGCGATTCGCGATCGCGTGGATTGACCGGCGCTCCATCGAACGTGATGTTGCCGCGCTGAGGTGTCAGCACGCCACCGATCAGTCGCAGCAACGTGGTCTTGCCGCACCCCGACCCGCCCATGATCGCGATGACCTTGCCGCGCGGAAACGTCATCGTGACGTCGGACAGGATGACACGCTGGTCATAGCCGAACGTCACATGGTCGATCGCG
>Ga0316600_10000381_pt1 | contig 22245 bp, 15 predicted proteins | sample OWC_soil_day5_CT_FD_207652 | JGI IMG/M metagenome (GOLD analysis project Ga0316600, IMG submission 207652) | Wetland soil microbial communities from Old Woman Creek delta, Ohio, United States - OWC_soil_day5_CT | ecosystem: Environmental > Terrestrial > Soil > Wetlands | place: USA: Ohio... | reverse complement strand
AGTACAGGCAATGGAATGTTTTAAAGCGCAGAAGGACTTAATTTCGTACTATAAAATCAAGGCAGAAATGCGCGGAAATCATGCAAGAAGATGGTCTGGAAACTCGTCGTATAAGCAAGCTGAAGCCTTTACCAGATATTTCCCGTATGTTGGAAGCGAATTTAAATAGTAGTGTAATCGCAGCAATGATTCTGGTGCGGACGGTACTTTTTTTGACAATTTAATAAAGATTAGTTAGATAATCTATTCGTCAAATCGAGAGAACGGCAGGGATATCATGAGGAATAGTAGCTAAGGGATATTTTAAAAGTGACAATTTAGGGAAACAATTGGAGACGGTTAGCGACTTAAATAGGATTAGATTAATTTGCCTTCGTACGATACGGAGAACTGTATATTTGGCAGTGAAAAATGGGTGGATTTGCACGGTCATGGCTCACCTCACCATCTAAATCTAGATTTTTTTTACAATATTAGTAAAAGTCATTTGCCTAATAGTAGGCAAATGACTTTTATGTTAGTATGAATTGGCAGGTAATTAATGAATTGTGTCGAAAAATTATTATATTTGATTTTGTATTTTTATATAAAATGGTGAGAAAATGAAAAAGAGTATAAGTATTCCCCAAAGTGTGACAATTAGGTATTTGCAATTGATTTTACCGATTTTATTGATTTTGTTTATATTTTTAGCGGGTACTATTTACTATTTAGACAGTAGTAATCAAATTAGAATGAATCAAGAGTTTAGTCAAAAAATGCTTGATCAGGCTAATAAAACTCTTAAAACGTGGATTGACGATCAAATGGTTGTTCTAACAATGATTGTCAATGACTCACGGGTTATTGAGGCTTGTGCAAATCCAACTAATTTAGATGCGGTTGTGAGAGCCAATGATTTCTTACGCTCTTTTCATGAAAGAAATGGTTTTTACGAGAATATTGCTTTGTCGGCTAATTTGAGTCCGGATTTTAGCTTTGAGTTGATGGCTGTTGATGGTAAGCGTCATATAATTAATCGCGGGGTATTTTTTGCAGACTCATCAAAAGGGGCATCAATAGGAAAGTCTAATACTGAACATCCTATGGCTAAATCTATTTATAATGATGGTAAGCCTAATGTTATTACCCATGTATATCGCAGTTTAATTTATGGCAATCCTGCGTTCATTATATCTTTGCCGGTTTATAAAGATGGGAATTTCGTTGGAGCTGCACATGTAGCAATGCCTATGAAACATTTTACCGATAAATTTGTTAATGAAGTCAAGATGGGACAATCAGGTTATATGTTTATGGTGGATGACAAGGGTCTTTTAATTTCTCACCCTAATAAAGAATTTATTCTCAATGAAGAGGTGGCAAAGCAATACAATTCGGTGATATCACGCATTTTGAACGGAGAAAGGTATTTCGAACAGTATATTGATGATAGCGACAAGACATATAGTGTAATAAAATTTGACTTTCATGGTAGAAATTACGTCAGCGATTGGTATTTAGTGTTTGTACAGAATAAAGGGGAAGTACTATCTTCTTCTATACGTTTCATTTGGTTAATTAGTGGATTTTTGGTTATAGGATTTCTCTTAATAATTGGTGTTGTCTACTTATCGACGGTGAAACTACTAAATATAGGGTTCCGTGATGCGTTAACCGGTTTGTATAACCGAAATTATCTAGAGCAAGAAATACTTCAGATTTCAACAGGTCGCTATAATCCAGTTGGGTTTATCTCAATTGATGTTGATGGGCTTAAACTGGTTAATGATAACTTGGGTCATGGCGCAGGTGATACATTACTAATTACTGTAGGGCAAATTATAAAAAAATGCTTTCATCATAATGATAGTGTTGTACGCCTTGGTGGTGATGAATTTGCAGTATTAATGCCGGTTAGCGATGTAACATCTGTCCAAGAAGCCTGTCAGAGGTTGTATGAACAGATAGTTGAGTACAATATGAAAAATTCAACTATTCCAGTTAGTATTTCAATTGGCTGGTCAGTTGGAAATCTTAGCGGTGACAATAGTATATATGACTTTATAGAAGAAGCGGATAAATTGATGTATATTGAAAAGAAAGGTAACCGCTTGAAATATGTTGCACTTTTTAAAGAATGGTTAGAACAATATGGTCAGAACTATAAAAAAATAAAATTACACCCCCAAAATTGCGATTAATTTCCAGAAGCAGAAATTAAAATATTTAGCACCTAATATTTGTAGAATGTAAAAAAGATAATCGTGACTAGATAAATTAGCACTATATACTATGGAGGTGATACAATGCTTAGTCATTTTCAGATTCACCCAGTCAGTTTCATTAGAGCAATGTCAAAGGCGTTAGAGCTTTCTTCTACTGGCATATCGAAACACCATCGCAGGACGGCCATCATATCAAGGTATATCGGTATGAATCTTGGTATCAGTCAGAATCAGTTGCAGGTCTTGATATACGCATCTCTCTTGCACGATATCGGTGCAGCTGCAAATTGGGATGAAAAACATTTCATTGCTCACACAGATGAGGACAACTTGGTATTTAATCATGCAGAAACAGGATATTGTATATTGAAAGATTCAGCCCGTTTAGGTGTTCTCGCTGAACCAATACGATATCACCATGATAGATTTTGCGGCGGAAACCCCAGCGGGCTTGTGGGCACAGAGATTCCTTTACTAAGTAGGATCATCCATGTGGCGGATAGAATAGAAGTACAAATCGATGATTCTCAGCACATATTCAGGCAGAGGGACAAAATCATATCTAATTTGGAAAAAAACATTTTTTTCGATACAGAAATTATCAAAGTTATTAGGGATATGAGCAAAATCGATGCTTTTTGGTTGGACATTGTAAATATAGACTATGTCAACAACTTTATAAACACTTTGAGCTTTTTTGAGAAACTGTTATTCGACTTGAATGATATGATTAGTATTGCGGAGATTTTCGCGAAAGTCGTTGATGCCACATCCCCATTTACTGCCACCCATTCTAATAATGTCGCCAAGGTGTCCAAGGAACTGGCTAGGGTTTTAGGATTCAGTGAACAGGAGACAGACCAATTCTACCTGGCAGGTTTGCTACACGACTTGGGCAAGCTTGCAATACCTAATAAAATACTTAATAAGCGTGGAAAGTTGGATAATGACGAATATGAGATCATCAAGCAGCATCCGTACTACAGTTATAGGATAATGGAGGAAGTGGATGGGTTTCAAACAATTGCCTCTTGGGTGGGTACTCACCATGAGAGGTTGGACGGGTCGGGATATCCTTTTAAATTGAAATCTACCCAGATCAGTTTTGGAAGTAGGCTGCTCGCCGTTGCTGATATATACTGCGCATTGATAGAATCAAGATCTTACAGAGATGGCATGACTATCGATCATGCACTAGAAGTAATGAATGAAATGGTACGGGAAATGAAACTGGATGTCAATATTGTCAACGTATTGAGGCAGCATACGGAATTGTTATATGCACTCATTCAAAAAAAATAATAAGTTAAATTAGCTAAGCTGGGTGGATTTGCAAGGGCATGGCTCGCCTCCACCAATTAAATCCAGAAATAAATGCAACCCGCAAAATTTGCGGGTTTTTTGCTATATATTTTTTTGTCTTATATAAAAGCTCCATATTCAGGACTTGCCAAAAATCACTTTATCTTATGGAATACCATGAGTAGTACGACACGCTATGGTTATTTTCTAATTTTAACGGAAATCTTTGTAGTAGTATAGACTCTACTCTCGGATTTATAGAGGCTTAGGAGCTTTTTTGACCTTGATGGAGGCAAAGTACAAAGAGATGTGTGGGCAGGCGGGTGCGAATACGGAAAAAACTTCTTTAAGAATTCTAATAAGAATTTTTAAAGAAGTTTCGTATTAGTAAGGTAATTTTTAATGTTATAAAAGATGATGTAACAGTAGCGCATCCCTAGAAGAAAAGTCTATCCTGGGATTATATTAAATATTAGTTCTTATTAAACAATGGCTCTATTGTTTCGGGAAGTGAAATAGTAACGCTTTCAGTTTGTCCCTTATTAGTAACTTGCATACTCCATTTTCCTAAAATCTCGTTCTTAGCGTTTCTTACGTAAATACTAAGATTTACTAAATCTCCTTTTTCAGATATGATAGCTACCTGACCTGAAGTCTTTCCTGCCGAGATAATGGTTGCATCTTTTGGATTACTACCATTATTACCAAAACTCCATTCAATCTTAACAGTTGACGGCTTGCTAGGGATAGTCTCTTTGATAAAATTGTAATCCCAAAAATTAGAGTTGCTAATTTCAGCGTTTACTTGTATTGTAGCCTGAGATGCAGCTTGAACTGAGGGTAACGCGGTTATTGAGAAGAAGACGCATACTAGTGAGGCTAAACAAAATTTTAATATGTGGTCCATAATGTATAACCCTCCAAACAACTTTTTCACTATTTTAACATGATTATCCATTTGGGGCAATGTGCTAGAGCAATAGTTGTCAAGAAAATTATCGCTTAAGCCTAGTTAAACCACTGTTTAATAATCACGTAGATGATGAAATAATTGCTATATGCGAATTAAGGTTCTGGTGCAAAAAAAATAGATCTATCGCAGTTTGATATTTCGTTGAAAGATAAAGTATCTTTGACTTTGTGAAATTTTTTGCACCAGAACCTAAAGAAGGATATAACGAAAAAAGATAGAAATTTAGTTGTGAAGTAACTTCTGCAAAAAATGACAAAAAAATCACTCAGCTTATCATAAATAATGCGGAGATGAGAATTATGAGAGGATTAATGTGTATGAAACCTTCGAGCGGCATCTTTAGCGTAGAAAGCATACGGACTCGATTATTGTTAATTATGCTAATTCTTATGTTCGTTTCTTTAAGTTTGCTTACGGGGTTGAGCTATTTTTTTTCCAACAAGGCACTCTCGAAAAGTGTCAATGAGACAGCTGCGGTGATAGGGACCGATTATTCCAACCGTGTTAGTGCTTTCGTCAATGAATTAGTAATATTTGTGCAGAATATAGCTACCAATCCGCATATTATAAATGGCTCCGATCGCCAACAAATTGTCAGTGCATTGGCAGAAGGATTGCGACGTAATAACAAATTTACAGGCATTAACTATGGCGATTTAAACGGAAATATGATCCGCGCTCAGGGCGATACGGCATATTTGGGAGATCGGGAATACTATCAAAAAGCCATTCAAACAAAAAAAATGACAATTTCGGAACCTCTTATTTCAAGGGGATCGGGAAGAATATCCCTTGCAATTGCTGTGCCGGTAATAGTACATGGGAAAGTGATCGCAGTAATACAAGCGACGATGCCTCTTGACAGTTTAAATGATATGGTCAACGGTATAAATTTTATGGACAGTGGTTATGGATTCATTGTCGACAAATCCGGCGTGATTATTGCCCATGCTCAAAAGCCTGAATTAAACGGATTAAACCTTACCGAAAAAAAGACGGATCCGGTGGTAGTAAACGAGCTATCCGAAATGGATGACCGTCTTATTGCGTTATTTAAAACAGCTGTTAGTAGTGGCGAACAAATCCAGGGAACATATAACACTTCACTTGGTTCTATTTTTACAGTATTTACGCCAATTAGCCTGCAGGGGGACCCACGATGGTTTGTGGCAGTTTCTGCTCCGGAAACTGAAGTAACCCGCGAGGTTACTAAGTTAAACACAATCTTAAGCCTTGCAGCTGTTGGTTGTATTATATTTGGTGCATTTGTAATAATTCTTATCAGCACCAGATTTGCCCGACCAGAAGAGAAATATTTCAAAGCCTTTCGGCATGTCGCTGACGCGATAGGTATTGTGAATCTAGATAACAGGCAATTTATTGAAGCTAATGATGCCTTTTTTAAGATTCTAGGCTACAGCCGAGAAGACGTGATTGGCCATACATCCGACGAATTCGGTTTGTGGGTAAACAAAGAAGAGCGCAAGGTTTATACGTCGTTGAGGCCGGGGGGCGTAATATACAATGTTGAGACTTTTTGGCATGCAAGAAACGGCGAAGTGCGAATAGGAATTTTTTCTGCAGATGTGATCGAAATTGGTGATGAACTTTATTCCGTGTTTATTTGGCATGATATTACCGAGCAAAAGCAGGTTGAGAAAGCGTTAAGACGAGCTCATGATGATTTGGAACACAAGGTGGAGGAAAGAACCCAGGAACTATTTGCGGCTAACGAGGAACTTACAGCTATAAACGAAGAAATGACTGCGATGAATGAAGAATTAGAAGCTGCAAATCATTGCCTTTATGAAGAAAATCATATCAGACGCCAAACAGAAGATAAACTTTTGTTGCGTGAACGGCAATATCGGGCTACTACCAGTCTTTTGACACGTCCCAGCGACGAGGTTGAACATCTCGCTGAAACGGTTTTGCGTAATGCCATTCAGTTGGTTAAGGCAACGTGTGGTTTTATTGGTATGTACAATGAAGGTGGGACTCATTTTATAATTCATCATGGAATAGGAATTTATGAGGGATTAATAAATGATCAAATTTCTGCAGAAGATGGACTGCTTAAGCGGGTCTACGAAACAGGCGAAGTTTTATATACGGAGGATTGCAAGTGGTATATACACCTGAAGGAAAACGAAGGACCTCCTATTGTATCGAGTATGATTTTGGTTCCACTTAAACAGGAGGAAAAAGTTAAAGGAATTCTTGCGGCGACCTGGATAGATGAAATACATGAAATTGATCAAGAAGATGTGGAGGTCTTGCGACAGTTTGCCGACCTGGCGTTTTTTGCTATGGAACGGGCGTATATTCAGGAGAAAATCCGTCATATGGCTTTTTACGACATCTTGACCGGCTTGCCCAATCGGTTAAGCTTGAACTTGCGACTTGAGGAGGAATTGAGCAAGGCCCGCCGTGGCGAAGTAGAAGGTGTCTTGCTTTTTATCGATATGGATGACCTCAAAGCCATAAACGATACTTTTGGTCATTCAGCCGGAGACAAAGTGATTATTAAAGCTGGAAAATACCTTAGCTTTGCATTTGATGACAGGGCTTTCGTATCCCGCATCAGTGGTGATGAGTTTATCGTTATCGTCTCTGGCGACGCAACTCGAGAAAAAGCATCGCAAATCGCGAATAGGGCACTGCAGCAACTTTGCCAGGAATACGATTTAGTAGAAGCGCAAATGCAGATGTCTGCAAGCATTGGAGTAGTCCTTTATCCAGAACACGGCGATATGCCAGAAGAAATTCTAAAGAAGGCAGATGCCGCCATGTATGCAGCCAAAGAAGCTGGCAGAAACTGTTGGAATTTTTTTGAACCTGTCTTACTACAAAGAACTTTCGAAGATATGACGCTGTTAAACGGCTTGCGCCGGGCAGTGGTAAAGGGAGAATTCTTTCTGCATTATCAACCTCAACTGACAACAGACGGTGAGCGTATCGCCGGAGTTGAAGCATTGCTACGTTGGAATAGTCCTGAACATGGCCTTGTGTCTCCGGCACGGTTCATTCCACTTGCGGAAAGAAGCAGACTTATTGTTCAAATTGGTCAATGGGTTTTTCAGGAAGCCTGTCGTTTTGCAAAAAGACTGGCTGATATGGATATGAAGGACGTTCGCGTGGCGGTCAATATATCACCAAGACAGATTAAGGATGAACATTTTGTTTCTATGGTTCGGGATACTATTGAATCCAATGGCGTTCATCCAAAGCAGATCGAAATTGAAGTCACTGAAAACGTGTTTATTGATTCCTTGGAGGATAGCATATATAAACTCAAGCAACTGCAAGAGTATGGGATCAGCCTTACGCTCGATGATTTTGGTACAGGTTTTTCCTCATTGACATATTTAAGAAGCTTACCAGTAAATAGCTTGAAAATCGATAAATCTTTTATCGATAAAATTGCATTCGATGAAATGCAATTGCAGCTCGTAAACTCAATTATTAATTTAGGGCACACGTTGGGAATAGACATAGTCGCTGAGGGAGTGGAAACAAAAGAGCAGTTGGTAAAACTGGTGGATTGCAGGTGCGACTATATTCAAGGATTTCTTTTTAGCAAACCTGTTTCCGAAGAAGATGCCGTCAAGCTATTAGCGGGATCGGTGTGGTAATAGTCTACAATATATCCCTAGTAGCGTATGATTGTAAATATTAATGGATGGAAAAAGAAGGTAATAAAATGGAACTTTCCATGAAAGAAAGATTGAAAATAGCATATGCAATAAGAGAAAAGGATACTTATAATCCTATCGCCCCTGATGTTTTGGAGCAATATCCTGTAAAGGAGATAAAGGAGATATTTGTTAAAACGAGAGTAGGAGATGCCAAAATCTATCTATTTACCCCTAACGATATTACAGCGCCATATCCGTTGTTCATAAATATGCATGGTGGCGGATTCATTAAAGGGCGCTATGGAAGAGATGAACTTTTTTGCAGAAAAATTGTCAATGCTGTAGGCTGCGCCGTTATCGATATAGATTATAAATTAGCGCCGGAATACATGTTTCCGTATGCGTTGCATGAATGTTACGACGTTGTAAAATGGGCTTATTTAAATTATGAAGGGCTTGGAATCGATAAAAACAGGATCGCTGTGGGCGGGCACAGTGCAGGAGGGGCACTAGCGGCAGGAGTTGTTTTGATGGCGAACGAAAGTAAAGAATTTTCAGTTGTATGCCAAATAATGGACTATCCGCCTCTTGATCTTTTTAGCGACCCGGCGACTAAGAAAAATATCCCAGGAAGCGCGATACCACATGAAAAAGCCAAAATTTACACTGACATGTATATCAGAATTGAGGACAGGACTAATCCACTAGCATCTCCAGTGCTTGCATCGCAGGAGCAACTAAAAGGACAGCCACCGGCCTTAATCATTACAGCAGATCAGGACAGCTTGTGTGATGAAGCTGAAAAATATGCGGAAATGCTCATAAAAGCGGGAGTTGAGGTTACAGCAAAACGGTTTTTCAACAATACTCACTCATTTACGATTAATCGTACGGGAGACTATGAAGAGGCCGAAAAAATGATTGTACATGCTCTGATTAAGGCGTTTAGGGATTCTAAAAATTGTGATATAGGGAATTTACCATAATAGGATGTTGATTAAGCTATTGCTTTTATTCAACATGATAGATATATAATTTTTTTAAGTCCCATAATTGCCGACAATAATGGGACTTAGCCAATTGTAGTGATTACATTGTTGTTATAAAAAAACTCAAAAAATTGTAGGGTAATATATAACTATTCCAATTATAAACACGATTGACTCGTGTTCTTGGTTTTTAATGCGAAGAAAAAGGGAGATATAAAATGAAGAAGTCTATTTTGAGGTATTTCATTCTTATGGATATAGTGACTAAAACACTCTAATAAATAGGTGCATTTTTAAGAACTCCTTTTGATTATGTTTAAATTTCCAGGATAATGAGAACATGCAATGGCAGGGAGAAAAGGGGTAGTTAGCGAAATAATATATATTAACTAAAATATTTTTTCTATATTATGGGAGAAAAGAATGCTTGAATTTTTAACTGAAATAGGAAACCGAATAATAAACGGCGGCTTTAAAACGCATTTGGTAGTTTACCTTATTAGTTTAGCGTTAGGCATCATCATACTTCGATTGGTATTTTCTAAATTGCTCAATATAATCGCAGGAAAAACAAATATCTCTTATGTCCTGCTGCGACAAATATTTAGGGGAATACCTACGTTGTTGGGTATTCTTATTGGCCTCTATGCAGCTATGGAAATCTTGACAATTCCGCCGCGGGCGCTACTATTTGTCCAAAGGCTGTTCCACTCTCTTGTCATTCTATCCCTGACCCTCATGGTCGCGCATATGGGCTCCGGCTATCTTAAACATAAACTCGGAAAAACATCCAAAAACTTCGCTTCAACTTCGATCTTAGCTACAACAATCGATCTAACCGTTTACGCCATCGGCATATTGGTTTTGCTTGAATCTTTCGGAGTTTCGATCTCGCCGTTGATCACCGCTTTAGGCGTTGGCGGCTTGGCTACCGCTTTAGCACTTCAGGACACTTTGGCGAATTTATTTTCCGGCATCAACATTCTGGTTTCCAAACAAATCAAGATGGGTGACTTCGTTAAAATGTCAACCGGCGAAGAGGGGCATGTAGTGGATATGAACTGGCGCAATACCACAATAAAAACTCCCACTGAGAACATGGTGGTCGTGCCCAACAGAAAAATTGCTTCATCTATAATCACCAATTATGCACAGCCGTTTGCTGAATGTTCTATCTCCATCCCCATAGGAGTCAGTTATGGAAGTGATTTGGATCATGTGGAACAAGTTACTGCCACTGTTGCAAAAGAAATTCTGCAAGAAACCGAGGGGGGGGTCAAAAGTTTTGATCCGTTTATCCGGTACAGCAGTTTTGCCGAGTCCAGTATTAACTTCAATGTTACCCTGCGTGTAAAGAGTGTGACGGATCAGCACTTCATTCGCCACGAATTCATTAAGAAAATTTATGTACGTTACCAACAGGAAGGAATAACAATTTCGCTCCCGAAATAAAAGGTCAAGTCAATGCTTGGATTTGACAGTTTTTCAATTGCCGAGAAAACAATTTGTGGAATTGAAATAATGAATATGATTTGGAAAGGGCAGGTTGAATAATTTCAATCTGCCCTTTCTGAAGTTGTGTTTTTAAATAAACTTATGGTGTAGTTGCTTATGCAATTTTCAGGTTGGTGAGAGGCTTGCAATTATTGTTAATTTATTGATTGGTTACACCACAACTGAAAATTTGACATCGCGACGCTTAGCGGAAATATTTAAGTTTGCAGAAGGAAAAAGGCCTAGGAAAATAGGCGCTTGCGCTCCTCTATCCTAGGCCATAATTTGGGGCAATATACCGGAAAGATTAACCTTCGACTATTTTCTTCAGTTCGCCTTCGCCCCAGACCGGCTTGAAGATGCCTTCTGGCATTGTCTTGAGGTCTGGAGGGATAATCGGCTTGAATTCCATCAGATCCAGAACGTCCTTCTGCAGGTCGATACCCGGGGCAATTTCGGCCAAAATCATACCTTCTTCCTTGAGTCTAAAGACGGCCCGCTCGGTAATAAATAGGAGTTCTACGCCGCTGCGTACCGCAACTTTCCCGGCGAAGGAAATTTGAATTACCTTGTTAAGGAACTTCTTGAACCGGCCTTCTTTCTCAATTGTCAGTTTACCGTCGCCGGTCTTGATCTTGAGGCCGCCGGCGGAGAAAGTGCCAGCAATGATGGTCTTTTTGGCGTTGCAGGCAACATTGAGAAAGCCGCCGACGCCGAATACTTTGCCGTTAAGCAAACTCGCGTTGACATTACCTTCAGCATCAGTCTCGCCTAGGCCGAAGATCGCGGTATCAAGGCCGCCGCCGTCATAGAAATTGAAGTGGGCGTCTTGGTTGGTGGAGGACTCGATGTTGTAATGGTGGCCGAAATCCCCTCTTACGCCAGGTACGCCGCCGATGCTTCCCGACTCAGAAATCAGGGTCACTTTTGAAGCGCAGCCTTCCTCAGCCAGAATGCTGGCGGTGCCCTGCGGGATGCCGATACCAAGATTGCAGCTCTCGCCTGCGCGTACTTCCATGGCCGCCCGGCGGCAGATAATTTTGTCTTCGTTCAGAGGCATCGGAGGAATGCTGCCCACGGGAACTCTGATATCGCCGGAGAAGGCGGGATTGTATTGGGTTACCATGGTTTGCATCTGCGGTTTTTCGGCGACTACGACATAGTCGACATAAATACCAGGTACTTTGATTTTCTTGGGATGAATGGTGCTGCCCACAGCCAAATATTCCACCTGGGCGATGGTGATACCGCCAGAAGCCTTGGCCGCCTGGGCCAGAGCCAGCAGTTCCAGCGAAAGGCTTTCTTTCTCCGCCGACAGGTTGCCATATTCATCGGCAGTAGTGGCGCGGATCATGGCAACATTAACCGGGAACTTCTTATAATGCAGCCATTCTTCCCCATCAATCACCTTAAGTTCAATAATATCTTCCGCTTTCTTGGTCAGCTCATTCATCCTTCCGCCGTCAAAGCGGGGATCAATAAAGGTACCCAGACCCACCTTGGAAAATACGCCGGGTCCCCTTCTGGCAATATCATTGTATAGTTGAAGAATAACGCCCAGTGGGAAATTATAGGCCTCGCATTTGTTCTCATTAATCATTTCCATGCATTGAGGCTCGGAACCGGCATGGGAGATGATCAGTCTTTTCTGCAGACCTTCCTTGGCCCAGACGCCGCCACCCCGACCCTGGAAGTTACCAGCGCCGCCGGCGTGAATATGGGTAATATCACGGGGTTTTGCGGTTTTTAAAAACCGTTCCTCAACAGCCAGTGCTACTTCCTCGGCCCAACCAGCAAGACCAAAGGAAGATGTCGCCACATAATCGCCATCCTTAAAAAGTTCCGCAGCTTGAGCTGCAGTGATCACTTTTGTCATACTTATCGCTCCCCTCCATATTGAATAATTACTAGGTACTAAACCAGTCAACCAACTCGGATTTGGGCAATAGTCTCACTAAAAGCGTTCAACACATTTTCCACCGCCTGATTTTCTACCCTCCTTTATTTCTTTTTGACCGCCCGCTGGGCCAATCAATTGTGACCAGTTTCTTAAATGCAAATTTATACCATAATCTATAGTAGTGTTAGATCATTTACCATTGTGATTGTCCTCAGGGAAGGTAAAATAAATCATATTCTTTTTTAAAAATCACCTCGCCTTAAAATAAGATGTCATAGTAATCTTTTGGTAAGATTTTTGTACTTACGGTACTAGAACAACTTTATCATTAATGGTTAAAATTGTCAAATGATATAAATAATGGATAAAGTTGATCGCTGTTGGAGAATGTGCCAATTAAAAACAACTAACCTTGATCACGATCATACTAGGATAAACAATTCGCGCAACATGAAGTATCATAATCGAATATCTCTCTATTGGATCCGATAAAAATTTTTAATTTTTTTAGCCAACATTATTCTAACATAATTGCTGTATAGGGAAGTTAAATATTGTTTAAAGATTCCTTATTACTCAGGCATTAGGCAATTTTAATTAAAAATGCAGTAAGACAAAAAGACTCAGCAATCAGAATACTGCAAACTGAGTCTTTGCTATATCTATGTACAAAAAATGTTTGGCTAAGACAAAAGAGGTTTTACTACGATCCATTGTTGTTGCTGTTGACCTTTAGGAAGCATATGGGCATCAAACCACATGTAATAGAATTTTTCTACTGGATTAACTACATAACCATCCTGAGAATGGTCTGCTGTATCATAAGAGTCTGCCAAAATCAAAACATCATCAGCGGTTGTTTCTGTTCCCATCGTATCATAGCCGATGATGACTCTCCAGTGTCCGCCCCAATCAATGTTTTCAACCAATATAGGGGTATTATTTTTCAGATTGGATAGCACAAAAGCTTTAAACTCTTGCACTGTTTTAAACGTAGTACCATCTTTTGTAGTAGTTAAACTAGAAGTAACATTCCAGCCAATTTGTTTAAAAAACTTAACCATTCCTTTTGTATCTGTGCCTATTGCTGGTTTCGTACCCATTATTTTAGCTATTGTAAGCTCATCCCAATTTGTATTATCAAAATGAATCAGAACGGTTAAAGCGGCAGCGGGACCGCAGGTTATTTCTGTGGATTGTTGGTATGTTTTATATGTTGACAGAATCGTTAAGGTATTTGTTGATTTTAGATTATAATAATCCAGCGAAGAATAGTAGGGAGATGGCTTAACATTGCCTATTCCATTATAGGAAGATGCACCCTCATTATTGATGACGTAGTCAGCAGGATAAGGAATGACATGACTTTCTTCTATATTGCTAGCAGCATCTTGATTAGCCGCAAAGACTAGATTTACAGCACCAAAACTTATTCCTAGAAGAACACAAATAAATACTAAATACATCTTTTTTTTCATAGTATCACTTCTCCTCATATTTTATTTAAAGCATCAATAAACTGTTTTAGATATCTCCCCAGCACACCGGTATTTATAATGACAACATTCAAATGGTCGTCAAGACCTTGGTATTACTGCTTACCCTCATTATACTATATTTTCCTAGTTGAAAAGCTAAAGATTTCTAAAAGATTATGAATGCAAAAGAGAGATTTGCTATTATTGGGCCTTTCTTTACGCAACTTTTAAATTGGTAATTGAATAAAAGTGGTATAATATTTAAAACCGTTATTATCCATAAAGTGTAGATAATGTGAGAAATGTGTAAGAGGAGATGAAAAAATGAAGTGTTTATATTTTGATGATGCACTAACCTTTATTGAGGATTATCCTCAGCCAAGGAGAGGAAAAGGCGAAGCTCTAATTAAAGTCCATTATGGAGCCATCTGTAATACCGATAAAGAAATCATTAAAGGTTATAAAGGATTTCAGGGGATTTTAGGGCACGAGTTTGTAGGGATAGTAGAAGATGCAGAGAATTCAGCGTATATTAATAAACGCGTAGTTGGCAAAATTAACCTGGGCTGCGGAGAATGCGAACGCTGTAGTCAAGGCCATAGCAACCACTGTGAAAACCGCAGGGTACTGGGTATTACCAATAAAGAGGGGGTCTTTGCCCAGTATATTACTTTACCGCTAGCAAATCTGCATTTGGTTCCTGATACTGTTGAAGACTTAGAAGCGGTGTTTGCCGAACCACTGGCCGCTGCGCTGGAAATTACCGAACAGTGTCATATCAAGCCAACCCATAAGGTAGCCATTGTGGGAAATGGCAAATTGGGACAACTGATAGGACAGGTGCTTAGTCTTACTGGTTGTGATTTAACTATACTAGGAAGGAGTGAGAAAACCCTATTTTTACTGAAAAACAGGGCGAGAGCTCAGTTAATTTCTCAGGTTGACTATGAAAGTTATTTTGATGTAGTAGTAGATGCTACAGGAAATCAGGCTGGTCTAAGCTATGCACAAAAAATAGTAAAACCTATGGGAAAGGTGGTGCTGAAAAGCACTTATAACGACCAGGCGTTGTTAGATCCAACCTTATGGGTAGTAAAGGAGATTACTTTGGTAGGATCCCGTTGCGGTCCTATAGGTGCTGCTCTACGATTAATGGAGAAAAAGTTGGTTTCCGTGAAAGAGTTGATTGGCGGTGTGTATACCTTAGAAGAATATCAAGCAGCCTTTGCTGAACAGCACGCATTAAAAAGTGTATTTAAAATGATTGGCAATAAAGATTAATTAGAATGTAAAGGAGTTTTTATCAATGAAAAAAATTATAGTAATGTTATGTTTCATATTGTCAATGGTCTCATCAGTGTTTGCTAATCCTATGATTGATAGGGAAACTCTCTATCAAGGTTCAACAATTGAGGCACTTTTGGCAGCGAACTATGATGGGGTGGCTACCGTTAAAAAGATAAAGTCACAGGGGGATACGGGGCTGGGGACTTTTGCTGGGCTTGATGGTGAAATGATTGTATTAGATGGAAAAGTCTATAAGGCAGCTAAGGATGGTAAAGTTACTGTTGAAAAGGACGCTGTGCAAAGTCCTTTTTATGCAGTTACTTATTTTGATGCAGATATAACAAAACAAATTAAAGGTACAGATCTTACATTTAATTCATTAAAAAAGGAGCTTGATCAATTACGTACACGCAATGATCTGCCTTATGCAATCATCATTAAGGGTAAATTCAAATCAATCAAAGTACGCAGTGTTGGCCCTTACGAACCTCCATTTCCGCTACTTTCAGAGGCGGTAAAGGAACAGAGTGTGTTTGATTATTCCGAGGTATCGGGTAGATTGGTAGGCTTTTGGCTACCAGCATATATGGGTAATACCAATGCTGCTGGTTATCATTTACATTTTCTTTCTGACGATTGCCAAAAGGGTGGTCATGTGCTTGATTTAGTGATAACTGATGCTGAAATTAGTCTTGATGAAACACCAAACTTGCATATTGAATTTTCTCCATATTCCACGAAACCGTTGGAAAAGCCCGATAGTTATAAATCTTAATTTCTCTATCTGCTTCGTAGTTGTCTATATTCTCAGTAATATAGCTTTGAACTAAAATAAGCCCCCAAGCAATGGTTTCGTTCTGTTCGGTACCTTGAGCGAAGGGAAAGGAATGGCTATAGCCATGAAAAAAAGTGTATGGAAAATATTGATAATTGTAGTAATGCTGGTTAGCCTGTCAAGCTATGGAGTGTGTATGGCAACGAATGAATTACAACGAAAGGATTTCCCTCACGCGGATCTTACTAAAATTTCAGCGAAGCAATTGCGGCATGAAGTAGAGGGATCGAAGAAGTTTTTTGAGGACCTGTTTGGAAAGTCATGTCAGGCTATTGCTTTTCCTTTTGAAGAATCTTAATTTAAAAGCAGTATAGGAGAAAAATACCGTAAGCTGGGGGATATCAGTAAGACGTTCCTCTTTGCGCATATACCCTACCGCGGTCGGTATCTTCGACAGTCCGAATGATAAAGACTTTGACTCGCTACAAGCTACTATCGTAAATCCCAACGAGGCGTTATAGTTAATCCCTATATTCGGCATGTCAGCATATTGATTACATCTTTAAATAATATTTTACTTTGCATGCAGGAAACACGCTTTAGCATAATGAATATATAGTTAGTTATTGTAATTTATTGGGGAAATATGAATTTTTAGTATTCCCGACAAAAGAAAAGTAGTGTTGAATAGTGGGATAATGTATTATGCGTCTAAATGCTGTTTGCAGAATATTTGGCGTTCACCTCGGAGATCTATACAAATTGTCGCGTCTTGCGATCATTAATTACCATTGGGTACAAGGGGAAAAGCCCCGGTTTGTCTGATAGTGTCTCTATTATATGGAATTCTCCTTTTTTGCGAGTCGCCGTTACTGTAATGCTAGTGCTATTTTGTTTATTTTTCTTAATCGAGTGCGGCTGGACCGATTGCTAGAGAAACTCGATATAAGCAATCTTGTTATAGGTATGGCTGGTTTGATACTCATTATGTTTACCCAATTGGCACTGGTTGCGGCAAATGTTCAATGGGTATTTGGATCAGCATTCATCGGGAATGTGGCGTTATATATTCTGGTGTATTCCTGCGTGGAACCCATCTGCCAACTTTTTTAAGGTGGTGCTGGCAGAGCAAAGAATCGTAGATCAACTAGTAAAAACCTGTGTAGCAAGTCTACTGCTATTTTGTAAGATACGGTTACATGGGATGATGATTGGTTACAGGCAATTAGTGGTTATGGCTTAGCCAACATTGAGACAGGTGGTGGTAAAGATAAGAGCAATGATAGTGATGGACACGATTAATGTTCTATTTAATGTGAGTGCTCAGTTAAATAAAGTACGGCGTATAGTTGGGGGAATTGGGTAAATAGGAGTAGTACCTTCTATATAATATACCTAGAGAAGGGGGGATTATTATGAGTAAAATAACCCTTATATTGGTAAATGACATTGCTGAAATTGAACGAATGAATCAGATAATTGAGCAATTTGCCGAGAATAGCGGTATGGGACCGAAAACCGTTTTTGATACTAATTTAGTCCTGGAGGAAATTTTAATCAATATCATTTCTTATGGCTATATGGATGAAGAAACGCATGAAATCCATGTGGAGATTTCCTACGACCAAGGTGTTTTAATACTGGTGGTATCTGATGATGGCAGACCCTTTGATCCATTAGCACATTCTACTCCCGAGGTTGATCAACCAGCTGAAGAGAGGGAAATCGGCGGTCTGGGGATTTACTTTGTGCGCCAGTTAATGGATCGTGTTGAGTATAAATGGGAAAATGGTTGTAATGTGTTATATATGGAAAAGGATTATCGTCTTAGGGAGGGGAAATCTGAGAACCTATGATGGGCAACTTGTGCTATTTTTTTATACTACCTGGGATCATATTAAAAATAGTTTGTTTTTTAAAATGATGAGAAAGTACCAGGAATAAGGGAGCAAAGGTTATGGAAATGCAAGTGGCAAGGTCTGCCTGGGCTGAGGTAGATTTGGATCGGTTAAGGCATAATATACAAATTATAATCAATAAGATTACGCCAGAAGTTAAATTGATGGCGGTTGTTAAGGCCAATGCCTACGGACATGGTGCAGTTGAAGTTGCTAAGGCTGCTATAGCGCATGGCGTTTATGCGTTTGGGGTGGCAACAATAGCGGAAGGTATTGAATTGCGGCAGGCAGGAATTGCAGCCCCCATTTTAATTCTGGGAGCTATTGATGCACGAGAAGTGCATGCTGTAGTAGAGTATTTGCTGACACCAAGCGTATTTACACTTCCAGTCGCACGAGCTTTACATTTGGTTGCGCAAAAAAAACAGGTCAAAGTCCAGTATCACCTCAGAATTGATACGACAGGCGGTTCATTAGGTATCGAAGTAGGCGATGTTGTAGCATTTCTCAATAAGACTAAGGAACTGTCAGGACTGGAGCTGTCAGGAATTTATACGCATTTGTATTCTAGCTATGGACAAGATGATATACTGGTGCGTCAACAAATCAGCAAGTTTAATAATATTGTGGATGACGTGAAAGAGCTGATGCCGCAACCGATTGTCGTTCATGCCGCCAGCACTCCAGGGATCGTGAATTGGCCAGAAACTTACTATGACATGGTGCGGGCCGGCAATATCCTATACGGGCTTGCGCCAGAAATGGACAGTGATCACTATAGCAAGGTTATAATCAGAGAATGTATAGCGGTTGCCAAGGAATGTAAGCCAGTTATGCAATTAAAAGCCCGGATTGCTGATGTGAGAAAAATAGCTCCAGGAAATTTGTGGGTGTACGGTCATCAACAATTAATTGATAAAGAAACGATTATTGCCACTGTTCCCTTGGGGTATGCGGATGGGTTTCCGTTAGCTTATATTCAGAATGCTCAAATATTAATAGGCGGCAAAAAAGTTGCAGTTTTGGGCAAAGTGGTTATGGACTATTTTATAGTAGATGTCACTGAATTGGCTGGGGTCGCGATTGGTGACGAGGTGGTTATCTGGGGGGAGCAGGCTGGTGAAACAGTGACAGTTGACGAAATTGCCTTACATTCCAGAATAAGGACAGTACAAGGAACTAGTAAGGTTGTGGAAACGCGAATATCACGGGCTAGTCTCTGTCTGTTGAGTACTCGATTGCCGCGACTGTATATTGGTAGTGAACAGACTGGTTGAGGTATCAGGAGAATATACTTTGGAAACTGGGAGTGATCTATTATGAGGAATTTTTTCGGGATACCACGCTGGTTTTGCGTGGTTGCTGTTGTGTTATTTTTAGTGTCTGTCAGTCCCGTTTCTTTTATGGAAGGGAAGGGCGGAATATCGCAAAATTTACCTCTGCAAGATACTGGCAAGAAATTTCGCATTGCCTATTTTGAGACAAGACCCTATGTAAGTTATGCCGGAACCTTTTATTATGTTGTGCAGGGGCTTAAGTCTTTAGGCTGGCTTGAAAATATCAATGAGCTGCCCTACAAGGAAGGGCAGGTGGATACAAAGGAAATGTGGAATTGGCTAAGTTCGCATAATGTTGGATCGAAGATTGAATTTGTTAAAGATGGATATTATTCATTAAAAGATGATAATGTTGCCAGTAAAGAATTGCTAAAGCGGCTTAGTCAAGATAAAGACATTGATTTGATCATTGTTATGGGGACTGTTGCCGCCAAAGCAATAGCGAATGAACAACATTCTGTACCAGTAATGGTTTTTTCCACTAGCAACGCTGTCCAGTCAGGTATTGTTGAGCAAACGGAAACTTCGGGGAATCCGCATATCTGGGCTCATATGGATCCCAATCGATACCGGCAACAGTTAGAAGTATTCTATGATATTTTTAAATTCAAGAAATTAGGCTTTGTCTATGATCCTTCACCAACTGGACAAGCCTTTGCTGCAGTGGAAGATATAAAATATGTGGCGGCGGCAGAAGGGTTTACTATCAGAGGCTATGAAATTCAGGGAACGAAAAATGAAGAGGATCAGGAGCGCTTTGCCAATGATCTATTAGCATTGCATAAAAAAATAGCCAGTGAGGTAGATGCTGTATATTATACCGTTACACCAAGCCCTGGATTAAAACCAGAAAAGTTAGAGGAAATACTTACTCCTTTTTACGAACAGAAGATACCTGTTTTTTCTCAATTAGGAGAAGAAGTGCCAAGAGGAGCATTATTAAGTGTAGCCCGGCCTGATCTTAGCGGAGTAGGCATGTTTGGCGCCGAACAAATTACTAATGTATTTAAAGGTCAATCTATAGATAAGCTTCCTCAAGTCTATGTGGATGCTCCGGCGATTGCCATAAATATGGAGGTAGCTAGAAAAATCGGCTATCAGGTACCCTTTGATATACTGCTTGTTGCAGACAAAGTATATCAGTCTGTTAAAAGGTAGAACGGGATATGAGGTGAAAATAGGGTATCATGCGAAAAAAAAATAGCAAACTACTGTTTCTTATTGTAAGTTTGCTTATCTTAATCATCGTTTTGGGTTTTAGTGGCAGCTTGTATGTTTCATTTTTTAATAATAATTATGTAAAGTCTGTTATTGCCAGTCATTCAGTGGCTGGTGGTGAAGCGGTAAGAAAAATTGAGTATGCCATGAGATATGGTAAGCCATTGACTAATTTTTACGGTATTGAAAAAATGTTAACAGAAATTAAACAGGGTTCGCCCATGGTAGTGAATGTCCGGATTATCTTGCCAGATGGAGCTGTTCTTTATGACATAAATGGCATTGTAGAGGAGCAGCACATTGGATCGAAATTGGCACATTCGGCAGATTTCCACGTAACTGAAGAGGGTGAAAAATACCGAATTATCACGGGTGATAGCAAGTATGAAGTATTTCTGCCAATTAAGGATCGGCAAGGTTGGGTTGGTAATCTCAATATTACATTTGACGGAAACAGTATTACTGCACAAACAACTGAATATCTGCATCAAACAGTACAGACGATTGTCATCATCGCGCTGCTGGCAGCACTGTGTTTCATTTTCGTAATTTATGCTGTCCCGCTGGTTAGCGCAAATGGCGATTTAATGACGAGGCGCTTAATAGTGCTGGTCTTGGTAGTGTTAAGTTTAGCCCAGGTAATTTCTGGATTGTATAATATATTGTTATTTAAAAACTTCTATGCCGAAGTAGCCAGACATAATACTGCGGTGACAGCTAAAATCATTCAAAAAAATGTGGAAAGTATCGGCAGTAAAGGTGTGGATTATCGAGAACTTTATCATATTGAAGACTGGCTCAATCAAATTATCGCAGCGGTTCCAGAAATTGATTCTGTTTACATAAAAAATAGCTCTACCGGGGTTTTGTATGGGACATCGCGTGGGAATTCCAGTAATGAGGCAGTAAGCCAGGTTGCCATGCCGCCAGAATATGCATATGAAGTTCCGTTGTTAACTGATTCCACTGGCCAAGAGTATAGTTTGGCAGTTGTGCTTTCTAGTCAATACCTGGAAAGTAAAATAAAACTGGTGGCACTTGATGCTCTTACCCTTTTGCTGGTTTCCTTATTCTTTATGGTAGAAATTGCTCTGTTTCTTGTATGGGTTTTGCAACGTAACGTGAATAACAATGGGATGCAAGATCAGGGGACAGATTTTTTGATTATCAGGCCGTTAGCCTATGTATTTCTCATTTCTTGGGGCATGAGTGTTTCCTTTATCCCTGTGATTATGCTGGATTTCGATCAACCATTATTGGGTTTATCCAAAGGCGTAATTTTAGGATTGCCACTATCAGTGGAAGCATTTACGTCCATCCTTTCCACGATGATTACTGGGTATCTGATTGATCGACAGGGCTGGAAACCATCATTTATCTACGGTTTAATTATTTTTGGGGCCGGAACGCTACTATCGGCCTTTTCTTGGAGTGAGATCACTTTTATCTTATCTAGAGGAATGACTGGTATAGGATATGGTTTTTCCTGGATGTCTCTTCGGGGACTTGCAGCCATGGCACCTTCAGGCGAAGGTAGAGCGACTGCTTTTGCCGGGTTGAATGCTGGCATCTATGCCGGTATTAACTGTGGGGTTGTTTTAGGGGCCATGCTGACAGAACGAGTTGGTTTTTCAAAGGTGTTTCAAATTTCTGCTGTGCTGGTGTTTGTTACTGGGATGTTAACATACTTATTTGCCAAAAACGTCATTACTTGCAATAGTAGTGGAGCAGTAAAGGCGAAAGAGACGA
>Ga0316600_10000379_pt1 | contig 22283 bp, 29 predicted proteins | sample OWC_soil_day5_CT_FD_207652 | JGI IMG/M metagenome (GOLD analysis project Ga0316600, IMG submission 207652) | Wetland soil microbial communities from Old Woman Creek delta, Ohio, United States - OWC_soil_day5_CT | ecosystem: Environmental > Terrestrial > Soil > Wetlands | place: USA: Ohio... | reverse complement strand
TCGCGAAACTCCACAACCTGCCGAGGATCATCTCCCTGGCAGTACTGCTCAGCAATATGCGGCGTGTCACTAGAATTCACGGTAAATTGCATTGCAACTAAAGCCAACACCAGAATAAACTGCTTCATTCTCAACCCCATCTCCTTTTAACTTCCGCCTCAACCAGTTTCATTTTTGCCTTAGATCCGATTACTTGCTTTACCCCTACGCAATAAGTAAGCTCCTCATCAGTGAGTAAAGCCACAGAATACACTATCCGCTGCGCATTTCGTCTCTCAAACATGTTTATCGGGACAACCTGGTACTGTCCTCACATCTCGACAATACCAGCAACATCGATTAGCCTGGCGACATTCTGTGGGAGAGACTTAAAATATTCACCGCTAGTGACGTTTAATTCGTCAACAATGTTGCTTCTACGCCATCACTCAGATCAGGGATATTGTCTACCTGGCGATCAGCAAATACTATACTTTGACACTCACGGCAACGTCCTTTCGTTCGACCACGCCATTATACATATTAGCAAAATACTTGTATTAAAAGATAATCAACTAGAAGCTACGCGTTGTGCAAAGTACAAGACCTACTTCGTTCTCTTGTTAAATGTTTACTATGTAGTTTAAATTTCTCTGAAACAGGTTATACAGATACAAAGGTACTACGTATCGGTTATTAGGTATATAATGGAAAAACTTCCTATAGAGGCAAATTTCTAGGAAAATGCATGGATAAAAAAAATACCTACGGACTGGTTAGATGAAAAGATTGGGAATGACTGTATTAGTTTTATTAATAATTCATCCTTCAACCCATCATCAAAATGTAATAACGATACTGTGTATTGATCAACTTCATACATAAATTGTTACCTCCGTTTATTTTAAATTTAACCAACATAACCACGGATCTCTTCTTTTCAATGTGTGTATCCTGTATATCGGCTTTCACTAACATACATTCCGTAATATCTATAAATTAAACTACCAAAAGTAAATTTGTTCCTCATTCTTTACCCGTACACGTAAGTTGGATTTTGGATAGGTATAAATTAGAAATTTTAATATCTTGTCTTTGCAATTATATTTATAAGAGCCATAATTTAATGATGCAGTAAATTATCTCCACTCGCAAAAAAAGCCCCAGACCGAAGTCCGGGGATAAAATAAAAAGCCGTTTAACCATCAAACATTTTAAATACGAATAATGCAAATAAGAATATCATTAAAAGAGCAATCGGTATCGGAGTTCGGTCATCGGTACGGTGGATTTTAAATAACTCAGTAAAGAACATCGCAGTAATCCTCCCTTTAAAACGTTTCGTTTAAATAAAATATATCATGACTATATAGTCAATGTTTTTAAATTTATGTAAATTTATATGTACAAGAAATAGCATACAATCCGATTCTGAAAAAAACCTGAAAAGAATACTGGCATACCTCATAAAATAAACAAAAGCCGCATACCAATACAAACCCAGTCGGCGGCTAAAATATCACTGCGTCAATAAATACCCGCCAACAGTCGTCCCAATAATCCACCCAATCCGTTCCTTCTTCCGAGCGGATTTTTCTTTATCTATTTCCTTTTTATTCACTGCAGCCTGCTTCTCTAGTTCCTGATTAGCAATTAATCTTGCTTGAGCATTTGCCATGTCGGTTACATCTATTTTAGGGCAACGGCAGGAGAACAACGTTCATGCCACCCTTTCTCTAGTTTATGATATTTTTGAATATAATTTATTACTATTGAAATCTTAAAAATCTTCATAATATACTAATCATCAAAGCCTTCCGACAAATGCCGGAAGGCTTAAACTTATTGGAAGATTTTCATAAATATTCACACAAAATATCTATATCTTTTTCCATAACTCAGCTTTACTTATACCAATTATCGGGAATTAACTTCTTACCATCCCACCATTTCTCTATCACGGCTTTTTGAAACTCCTCATTATTCAAATTAGTATGATCAACAATAATGACTTGGATTTTACCGTCTAATTCTTTAACTCGATTAAAAATAAATTGATATAGATTATTTACTTCTTTCTTATCGGTGTCTTGTGCATCAATCTCAGATGGAAAATACACCTGTGATGGTTGGTCAATAAAGAAAAATCTAGGAACAGGTTTATTCAGAGAAATAAAATACTTTTGTAGAGCAAAATAGGCAATCAAGTGTATTCCTACCCAGTTCGATCCACTGCCAAGCTGTTGTAGCGGCACCGGTCGTTCAGGTTTATCCACTACAACAGTCGTATTGGGTCAAACAGCTAATTGGTACTATGTTGAACATTGCCGCTTTGATGGCAGGAATGCCCTTGTGAATTGTCGAAGCAACATCAAATTACCAAATATTACTAAAGGAGCTATCGAAACTATGCGCAAACCGTACCTATTTATCCTATTTACTCTTCTCATCACTATATCTCTCATTACTCCCGTCCTAGCTTCCTCATCGGCACCCTCCATCTCAGCTGAGGTTGCGGAAAAAATGTTAATTGACGGCAACAAGCGTTTCCTCTCCGAGAAGTACGCTGACCGCGAAATTAGCAAAACCAGACGAATCGAATTGACCAAAGGTCAGCATCCCTTTGCCGTGATTGTAAGTTGCTCTGACTCTCGTGTTGCACCAGAGCTCCTTTTCGATCAAGGTTTGGGGGAACTCTTCGTCGTGCGCGTAGCTGGCAACGTCCTTGATGCCATTGAGTTAGGAAGTGTCGAATATGCTGTGGAACATCTTGGTGCCAAGCTAATTGTTGTATTAGGTCACGAAAAATGTGGTGCCGTGAAGGCAACGGTTGATGGTGGCGAATTGTCTCCCAATATCAAAGTAATTGCAGACAAAATCCAACCTGCTGTTGCAGCAGCTAAAGCAAAGCACTCTGATAATGTATACGAAGCCGCAACTGACGCTAACATAATCAACATGGTAGCTTCTTTAAATAGCGATCATGTAATCACTCATGTTGAAGGTGTAAAATTTCTAGGAGCCAAGTATCATCTTGAATCGGGAGAGGTTGAGTTCATCAAGTAACCAAATGGAACTAGGGTAATAATTATCAAAAATAGGTAAACCTCAACCCTCATTTCGAAGGTTGAGGTTTACCTATTCTATTGCTAGCACTGGTGCACTTGCTTTCAGTAACTTTGGAAAAACTCATTCCATAATCTTATATATAAATGTTACTTTTATGGACATGGCAGCAAGGGATGGTCTTCCATTCATACATCGGTTTTAATGCCGTGTTCATAACTTGTTAACTCCTACTCAAACTTTACCTTCCAAAATTACCGGGGCTACGTCAGCCTATCCATCGACTTTCCCGATGGCCTTTGCTTCTTAGCCCATCCTTCTTTCGAGCAGTATACGGTTGACTACCTGCTTCTGGCTTGTTATTTGCCCGAAGAACGCTTGAAAGTTACCCCGTTCCTGATACTTGTTTTGCGTAAACGGTAGAGCCGCACTATCCGCCGGATTTCTTGAGAGTAAATACTGGTCGCCGTACCAATCGCCAGCCTCGTTATCCTTCCCATTTTGAGCCAAGCCCGTTAATCCGCGTTGAGGGCTTGTCGCGAGTTCACGACGGTTCAAATGTGCGTTCACTTTTGTTACTCATGGTTCACCAGTTAGCGGGGGTTCCCAGTCAGACTCTGAGTTACCCGCGTTTCACCCATGCATTCGCTGGTTTGATGGTCATTCGCACCAGCGTGGGTAATACATTCCCTGCTTACCTCAGGGGTTGGGAATTGAATGATTATTCTCACCCAACATCAAGTATCAGATATCAGGCCGAGGGAGAGGATTTTTTTATTTTTTTATTTTTTTATTTTTTCCTCTTTCATTTCCGGCCTACCCTCCATCCCAATGTGCGGCTTTTGCCACCCAAGTTTCGGAGGAGCGGGTCGCACGATACGGTTCTGCGTATCAATCCTAACGATGAAAATATACGCATCTGAACCATCTAGGGGTTCAAATCAACTAAACGGTTAATTATTACTAATAACTTCTGAGACTATTTCTCCCGCGACTTCAGCAACAGCTCCAGCAACCTCTCCAACGGCTTCAATAGCATTTCCCGCTGCATCGGTCATGAATTCAACTGATGCAGCAACCGCTTCTGTATCGATAGTTGTAGATAGTAGGTTTGCTGCACTCTTAATTGCAGCAGTTGGTTCTATAAAACTTGCGACTCTGTCTGTAGGTTGTAACAGATTTTCACTGATTCCATCAGAGACCATATCACCTTTGAGTTCCACGTTCACAATAGAATTCACAATACCGGCATCTGCAACACTCACCGATTCAGTAGTTGAAGTCGCAAAGTTTCTCGCAGCTCCCGCGCCGCCACCACTACCGCCTCCGAATTTCGGAATCAGATCATTTCCACTACTAAAGTGATCATCGAAATTTCCACTTGAGACATCACTTAGTTCCATGAGCTGCCGATTGTTTCTTCGCTTTCTTACGTATCCTTCTAAAACTAATATAAAAATTACAGAAGCTACTATAATAGCCAGCCAAAGCATAGTCAACCAATCCATATACAATCCCCCAGTACTCTAATTCACACAATCCAGCAAATCAAACATAATTTTGCAGGAGTTTTTTAGCCATTACATGGCATATTACTATTTGTTATGCATTAATTCCAGTTATGTATTAATTCCATAATTTCCGATTGAACCTTAAACAAACCACTCATATCATCCACTGCAATCATAACTTTAACGCCTTTTTTAACGCCCTGTCTACTTTCTCTTTCGGTGCACGTTCACGACTACTTGAACTAAGCCCCAGTTTTTTACCCATGATTTCCTGGATACTGACCAGTATCATTTCCAATGTGAAATAGTCAGTTTCCCTTCTAAGAGCTCTTCTAAGATAATTAAACGATTTTTTCACAGTCGCTTCATTAGAAAAGAATATTTGCATAAAAGCCGTAGCTGCCCATCCTCTATTCTCATTGCTAATATCATTAAACAGATTCTGCGATAAAAGGTCAATGTCATCAGTGGTTCCTAGCCATCCCAATACCCAGATAGCCCTACACCGTAAACTATCGATATCACTTTTTAAAAATAGTCTCGCCCATTCTGCCGTCTCATCAAGCCTTTTGCCACCATAGTATTTCATGCGTCCCAGCATTTGTAATATATCCCCTTGCAGAACGGTGTCAGCTTCCTTGGTGATTCTCTCCAATAAGTAGTCTTCAGCAACCGGACCTCTGTTAGTAAAATTCCGCCTCATTAGCTGGAATAACTCCTCATTAATAGCTCGTTCCTTTAAAAGCTCGTAGTGAAAATCAAGATGCTTTTTATCATCTGATTCTTTTAGCTTTTTTAAAAACTCAAGGTGTACAGAATAATCTTTTATTGCTTTAATATTATCAAACTCGTTTTGTAAATCCTCAATTGTTTCTAATACAGACATTTATAACCACGCCCTTATTCCTCAGTGAACATTATTTCTTTGCTTGAATAAAAGAATTAGTCTTCTCATTATACTCCGCTGCGTCCCAGTTAGTTTGAAAAATCGGTTCTAATAGTGGTTCAAAAGCCATTATTCGCGAAAGGGTGAGCAGTTTAGCCTTGGACGAATCCTCAAGATACTCCTCACCCCTCATAAAACATTAATCGTACTGTAACTAATTAAATTCTCCCATTACACGTATCTATCTATTTCCTTGTTAAGTGCCTCAACAACATGTTTTTCTCCATCAGTTAGCAAACTTTCATCATGTACCATAGTTCTAACGAAAACATTATTTTCAAAAGCGAACTTAATATTCCTCGTCATCAGCTCCTCCGCTTCTTTTAGAGCTAGCTCTCCTTTATTGTCTAATACATGGCACAAAACAGCTTCTTCTTGAATTCCATTATGTGTAAATATAAGAGTAAATATAGGACGCATATATTCAGAATCCTTTTCTGAAAAAGAATCAGTTATTAGTACAGAATATTCTTTTGATATGTTCACTTCAGATAAACTATTTCTCCTAGAACATTTATTTCTATTGATAAAAATTACTACTATTAAAATTATTACCAATGTAATTATACCTAGTATCATAAATATCGCCTCCTTTTCAACTAAACTTTAATCTTTCCTATCAAATCAAGCTATCACGAAATGGATTAGCAAAATCCAGTTCCTTTTCCTCGAACAGTTTCTCGGTCTGATCTAAACCAAACTGCTTTTTGTAATCAAGTTCGCCTTCGGTAATCGGGATCAACCATAAAAATTGAACTATACTAGTTTTCAAATCCAATAGTTCAAGCTCTTCTCCATCTAAATAAGGCAGGCTCAGCATCCCGCGAGTACATAGTGAGCCTTCAATCCATGGTTTTCCAAAATTTAAGGCGTGCCCGAAACGCAGAATAGTACCCGAATGGTAGTAATGCGCCAAAACGGTAAGCAATTCAATATTATCTATGTGCTGAATCTCAGAAAACATATGTATCTCAATCGGCCTTGTCTCTCCCGGCTGAGACATGCCACAGGTCGCATAAGTCCACATCTCACGGTCATCATGAGGTGGGAACTCTAAAATATGAAATCCGGGTGGTAGTTCATCAACTGGACCTTTTGTCCAATATCGCTTACTCCCCTGAGCTCTCCAAACCTGCTCGTAATGTGCTGTGATTTTAAACAAATAACTGTTCATAGGGTAATCACCATCCTATAATTTAAATATCACATGAAGATAGCTCAGTTAACAATACTTGCGAGATACCATCCAATTATAGATACACTTGATTGGTCTTTTATTAACCAAATAATCACCCCACCGAACTTCTACTTTACCAAACCCTTGAGTTAATGTATCTAAATATATTTCTGCTGTGGATGTCACTATGTTCTTCCCAAATATAAGAAATAAACATTCACATAGTACTATTAGGATTGGTCGTAATTGCAAGCATGAACACCACATTTTTCGCAGGAAAAAAAGTAATAGATACCATCCCCATATAGCTCAACATCTCCAATGTCAAACTGTGCAACAAAATTCATTAAATGTTTACATTCTGGGCAGATTGGATAATGGATTTCATTTATACTTGTTGGCATGCCTCCTATTTGCGTTAACGGGACTTTGGCAAATTGATGGGCTGTGTAGGTAGATTTTTTATGTTCTCTAGATAGCTTTATACTATAATCAAAACGTTGAGTTATTTCTTCATCATTATTTGTAAATCGTTCAAAATTTTCCTTGAAAAAATCAGATGGTGTATTATGCAAATGCCATTTAACCTGATCTCCTATTTGCTTCATAAATAAAGTTTCGTAACAAGCACAGTATAAACATGTTGCCAATTTGTCTTTTTCATCAAAAACCAAAGTAAGTGGTTGATGGCAATATTCACAAACATCTACTAATGGTTTAAGATGAGAAGAATCTGAAATTACCCCTTTTTCACAGCGTTGAAATGAGGTAACCTTATTAGAAAACAGCTGCTGAATTCCACCTCTTCCATCTGGATACCATCCACCAGTTTTAGCATATTCGATAGGAACAATATTTAATTGTTCAGTCCATTTAGGAATTGGTTGGATACTATTATTTTGCAGAAATTCCAAACTTGTTTTACATGGAATTTGAGCAATGCAAGAAAGTATATGGTTTATTTCTAAGCTTTCTATTTCGTCAGATATGCATTGAATTAGATTTCTAGCAATATTTTCATCTGCACGTAAATATAATTCTCCATAATAATAAACCTTTTGTTCTAAGAGATAATTATAAAACTTAATTGGTAATTTATTGCCACACCCATATGCAAATAGCACAAAATAAAGAAAGACATCAATTTTCCCTTCCGCCTGCATACTATCGTCGGCAATAGCAATATCAATAAAGTTAATGACCTCTTCATTTGTTAAAGCAGCATATTCCTGATACAATGTACAGCTATTCGAAACCTCACCCATTATATGCTTTTTATACAATTCTTCCGCAACTCTCATGCTTGCTTCATTTCTCCTTTTTGCTCTTTTTTATTTCAAACGCGAAAAAAGAAGAATCAGCCCTCCAAGAAGAGAGAGCATTGACACTAATTATCTTTTCTGCTAAATCCGCATAGATATTTCATATATAATAATACATTTTTTACTTCTTCACCTCTACAAAAAGATATATATTTACTAATATTAGTAAAATAAAATCAAAAGCAATATTGCAATATGATAAAATATTATTATTCATACTAAATTAAAGTGATGGTAGCAAAAAAATGAAAGCAACTATTAATCGAAAACTTTTTATTAAAAACATTTCCCCTATCCCTGCTACTGGTGGTGTATCAATACTAATTGCTGATCAGTGGCTAGTTTTGGTCAAGGCGGTGCATCCGCCTTTTTCTTTAACCGCTCAATCGAACATACGTACTAACCACGCACATTTCTAAGAGCAGTAAAACTTTAGATACATGAAAAGAAGGTGATCTTTATGCGGGCTAGTGACAATATGATATTGCCATCTATGTTCGTGTTTGACCAGTCAGTACTGACGATCAAGCCGACAAAGGTACTATAGAAAACCAAATTGAATTCGCAAAAAAGTACTGCGATCTTCATCAACTAAATATCTTTAAGATTTATAAAGACGATGGAATATTAGGTACTCTCCCCTTTGAATCCCGCCCAGAAGCCTCTATCATACTCCAAGACGCACAAGAAAAGAAGTTTGATGCGCTCCTATTCTATCGTCTTGGTCGGTTTGGCGGAGTGCTCGAACGATTTTGAATGGTGTACACACCTTAGAGCAGTATGGAATAAAAATAAAATCCATAACAGAGCCGTTTGATACTAGCGATCCTTCTGGTCGCTTCCTACTGACTATCTTAGCTGGTGTAGCTGATCTTGAACGTTCCAATATTTTAGATCGCCTTTGGCATGGCGCCAATCGAGCAGCACGCAATGGAAAATGGCTTGGTGGCATTTGTCCATATGGATACCGTGTTGATAATGAAGGATTTCTCACTATTTGCGACACTCCCCTGCCTGGTTTTGATATGTCAGAGGCTGATGTAGCAATATTAGTTTTTCGACTTACTGTAGAACAAAATATGAGTACATATAGCTGACTATTTAAATGCGCTAGGCCTTCCTACTAAATATGTAATTGAAATTGAAGGCCATAAAGTACCAAGTGGCAAACGTAAAGAAAAACTCGCAGGTAAATCTCAGGTGAAGTTACCTATGAAACGAAACGGAGCATTGTTAAGCAGCTTGTACGTGAGGTAGTTGTTTGTACGACACGCTCTGCTGAAAGAGATATACCTGAGGTAAGTATTCTCGTAAAGTTTGTTTTCTCCTATATTGTGAACCACACGGACAAGCATGTAGATCACAACTTAGGCGAAATCGTAGTTTAAGGAACCATTGGGCAGGATGTAGAAATAACAGTTGCTGACACTTTGCAGGCTTGCACTCTCCCTCTCATCAGCTAATCGGTGTTTTTTATAATATTAGGGGCTAATCTAAAGTAGTTTTAGATCAGCCCCCTAGCTCTATTTTTGTCAATAATTACCGCTACTTGATACTCACCTCTTCTATTTATCTATCATACAATATATTAATCGATGATAAAGGAGGGATACATATGGGCCTAGGTTTTGGAGGCGGCCGCAATGGCTTTGGAGGTTCCGGCTGTATTATTATCATAATTATCCTCTTATTATTTTTCTGCTGCAATGACGAGTTTTCTTCTAGTTGTTAATTTTTCTGAACTAATTCACCAAGCCATTTCTCTTGCAACCACGTTCCACCAAGACGTGGTTTATTTTTTGCCTTATTAAATTGCCATATAAGATCATTGGTTAATGCCACTGCTACTATTTGATCCCGTCCTTGTCAATTTGTTAAGGTAGGTTCTTAGTTACTATTTTGACATTAGATGGATATATACCCACACATTTTCTCTTCTTACAGGTGACCACAACAATGGAGCCTATACATATTTTCTTAGAACAAGACCATCAACAGAGCTGGTCTTGTTCTTTTTTACTTAAATTTAATACTGGATTCACTCCTTTAACTCGGCCAGCATAATCAATTCAGCTTGAACCTCCTCAAAGATACCGCAGTAAGATTACTGGGAAAGCACAAGGAATGTATGGCTGAATCTCATTGGTGCCTCTTCCAATAGCAAAAAAGTATGTATTTTAAAATAAAATTTGACTTCCGAGGTAAATACTGACAAAATACATAGGTATAATAGTTATTCATACGCAGAAAGGATTTTATATGCCTATCTTTTTTCATATACTGAATCACAATATTACACCGATATTTATATTAATTGGCTTAGGTTTTATTTTAAGCAAAAAATTCACTTTAGATATCCCAAGTCTTAGTAAATTGCTTTTTTATTTATTAGTGCCTTCTTTTATATTTGTTAATCTTTACGAAGCAATTCTTAGAATAGCTATGCTTAAAATCTTCTTTTGCGGAGTATTATTGTTGATTGCTAATGATATTCTAGGACGAATCGTTTCACAAATTCGCAACTACGATGTAGGAATGAAAAATGCCTTTAAAAATTCAATCATGTTTAACAATTCAGGGAATATTGGATTATCTTTAATCATACTCATTTTTTCAAGTGCCCCTTTTGTTGTAGAAGGAGAAACGCCTTATCTTGACGAGGCAATTACTACACAGCTCATGATACTAGTACTACAAAACATCTCAAGTAATACCATCGGATTTTTCAATGCAGGACGAGCTACAATGACAGTTAAGGATTCTCTCTTGAGAGTTTTCGCAATGCCGTCCATTTATGCAATACCTATTGTATTCTTATTGAAACATCTTGAATTCGATATGACCCAAACCGCCCTCTGGCCTGCCCTCGTATATCTTAAGAACGGGCTCGTTCCAATCTCATTACTAACATTAGGAGCACAACTTGCAAAAACTACGTTTGATTTCAAAAGTGTTGATGTTCATTTATCTGTATTTACACGGCTTATCACTGGCCCGATACTAGCAGGGTTCTTTATATTCATTATGGGTTTTCATGGCGTTGTAGCACAAACCATACTCATCGCATATTCCGTTCCAACGGCCGTCAACACAGCGTTAATCGCTGTCGAATGCGATAGTTGTCAGGATTTTGCCTCTCAAGCTGTCATGGTGTCAACTATTTTTAGTGCTGTAACACTGACATTAGCTATTTACCTAGCTAGAATTATCTTCCCCATCTAAAAAATATAGAATACTAGAACCATTAATAAAAATTAAAAGTTACAGATCTTTATTATTACATTGACAAAAGGGCAATAAGTGTAATATTATAATAATCACTTCGTCCTGCAGGCGTGTAATACTTACTAAAATTAAAATTGATAAAAAATAATGATTGGGAAAAAGCAATTAGTATTCTGTTCCAGAGATCCGGTGGCTGGTGAAAACCGGTACAGATATTTATTGCGAAACTCACCCATGAATTCTTTTACTGAATGTAAGAATTGAACTTATTTAGGTAAAAGCGTGCATCCGCGTTATAGGATATCAGCCGTTGTACTTAATTGGGCTGAATTACGAGCCTAATGTAGGGTGGTACCGCGATATTGTCGCCCCTATTGACGTGTGTGTCAATAGGGGTTTTTCTATGTCCTAAAATTCTTTGATTAGTACCATTTGATAAATCCTAGGGCTATCTCTTCACGAAATCTTAAGTACTGAAAATAATAAAGGAAGGACGATAATTATGGAAAATCAGAAATTCAGTCCAATTGGAACATCATTTGCGATGGCGGCCGTATGGTTTGCAACGCATAGCGGTGGAGGCTTTGCTACTGGCAACCAAGAAGTTAACTATTTTGTAAAATATGGTTGGTACTCAGTTTTTCTCCCATTAGTAGCCATGCTACTTTTAGGCTGGGGCCATCGGAATGCACTTGTCTTAGCTAAAGACTATAAGACTTATGATTATAAAAGCTTCTGTGATGCCCTTTTTCATCCTTATGAAAAATATTTTTCTATCGTCTTTGAGTTGGGATTTATCATGTTGATTGTTTGTGGCGTTAGTACTTCAATTGCAGGTTCAGGTGCCTTATTAAAGAGCTCCTTGGCAATTCCTTATGGAGTAGGCATAGTAACCGTAGGAACTATTCTACTGCTATTAACCATATTTGGTAGCGAATTAATTGTTAAAGTCTTAAATCTCAAGACTTATTTCATAATCGTTACCCTTCTCATTCTCTGCGTATTAGGTATTCAAATGGGGGCATTTAATTTCCAACACGTTTTGGCTAATCATGAAACATTTGGCACTAGTTTTGGGGACGCAGTTTGGTATATGCTAATCTACATTGGTTTTCAAGCCTTTACGGTATTGCCTATAATCTCCGTCTCTCATAATATTAAAACTACTAAAGACTGCAATAGATTTATGCTATTTGGCACCCTTCTAAACGGCGCCTTTCTGGCAATTATTTGTATCATGCTATTAGGTTTCTCCCCAGAAGTTCTCAACCAGACTCTGCCGGTATATTTTGTCACTACAAAACTTGACTTGCCTTGGCTAAAGATCTTATACAGTGTCATTTTGTTTGTGGCATTGTTAGGTACCGCAATATCTTTGATATTTTCTACAGTTGCTCGTTTTGAACCTGTATTGATTAAAAGAAATATTTTTAAAAGTTTGAGCACTCGTAGAATTTTCATTTCTCTTGTCACCATTGCCCTGTGCACAGGTATCTCTGTATTTGGTTTAACGAATATCGTTGTCAAAGGATATGGTTCTGTTGGTTATATCGGTCTATTCTTTGTCTTACTTCCCGAGATTATTGTCGGCACTATAAAAATCAGAAAAAATGCTAAGTTGCGAAGAGAACAGAAGCTGGATAGAGCAGTTTAAAATAAACGTTCATCCCGTGTAATCGCAAAATCTACTGTCATGGAATGGGTATTACGGACCCGACTGAGCATCCTTGCTATCGGTTCCTCCTACTTGCACCGTCTAGTTATCACCCCATGCCAGGCATACCAGAGCAGGAGGCTAATCAATAAATGATTAGCCTCCTGCTCATTTTTGTTTATAATTTATCGCGCCATGGAATAAATTTTGCCGATATCCTCCATATTGAGAATCTGGAAATTGCCGATGGTTCTGGTATTTTTAAAGCTGCACTTGTAAGCCAACTCATGAATCTGCTCGTCTGTTAGCTCAACACCCATTTCTCGGATAGAGGTGGGCATACCGATAAATCGATAAAAATCCTCCATAGCCTTGATACCTTCTAAAGCGGTCTTTTCGGGATTACTGAAATCATTGAGCACGCCTAACACATTCACCGCAAACTGTGCAAAACGCATTACATTTGTCTTGTATACATAACGCGCCCAACTTCCCCACACTGCCGACAGGCCTGCGCCATGAGCTACATCAAACATACCGCCTAACTCATGCTCTAACTGATGACACGCCCAGTCACCAACAGAACCGCACCCTGTCAAGCCGTTATGAGAAAGACTTCCAGCCCACATGATTTCTGCGCGTGCATCATAACTTTGGGGTTCCTTCATTAGTATCTTTGCGTTTCGTATCACGGTCCTCATTAAGCCTTCGCTGATACTATCCGTTACTTCCATACTTCTTTGCGTAGTGAAATAACGCTCCATAGTATGCATCAAGATATCGGTACAACCACTTTCCGTCTGATACTGAGGTAACGTATAGGTCAACTCCGGATTCATAATAGCGAATTTACATCGTGCATAGTCAGTACTACAGCCTCTTTTTAGCCCTCCTTCTTCCTTGGTTATCACAGAGGAATTGCTCATTTCACTACCTGCAGCCGAAATAGTCAGAATGACGCCGATTGGCAGGCAGCCAGTCGCCTGTGCCTTGCCATCATATAAATCCCACACGTCGCAGTCATTTGCCATACCGTAGCCGATGGCTTTGGCTGAATCAATAACACTGCCACCGCCCACAGCTAAAATAAAGTCAACCTTCTCTTTTTTGCACAGTTCAATGCCTTCATACACTTTAGAAAGCCTAGGGTTGGGTACAACTCCACCCAAAGTTACATAATCAATCCCTGCTATTGTGAGGGAAGCAAAAACTTTATCCAGCAAACCAGATTTTTTAGCGCTGCCGCCTCCAAAGTGAACCAACACCTTTTTACAATTCTGGGCTTGAATAAGGCTTCCTGTCTGCATTTGTGCATCCTTACCAAAAATTACTTTAGTAGGGGCATAATATTCGAAATTTTTCATAATTAACACACTCCTATTTTTTTATATTTGGAAAGCAACCTACGCTATATAAAAGAAAAAATCCTATAACTTCTTTATATACTGTCATGCACCGAAAAGTATGACATCTGTCACGAATAGCAAGTGAATAGGCTAAAAGTATTCTCTGGAACAGCTAAGCTGGCATATTCAGCATCCAACATGGTGAAAAGATAGTCATTAATTACAACTAATTCTCCTTCTAGATCGATAATTCCTACTAAAGTTTTACAATTTTCCTGAAATGTAAAACAATGCTCATACTTTAAGTAAGAATGCAATTATACTGAGTCACTTAAGACGTTTGGAATATGTACAATTAGTACTAAACGACAATCAATTAGAAGCTGTACGTTTGCAAAAATTAAGTACTTGCTCGACTGTATTTTTTAGCTTGAAAAATATATTTTCTAAAGGTATACTAAAGGTATTTTAAAATTAGAAATGAGTGTGAGCATATGGCAAAAGTATATTACCCTGAAGCAGCAGCTATGGTACCAGCAAGTTCTCCCCACCCTCCTAATACTCAATATCGAGTTTCGATAGGACTTGAAACTTGGGGTGGAGAAAATCACAGAGTAGTAAAAGTCCAGATGGTTTATGATGGGAAAATAGCTGATCGTAGACCTCCATCCTATCCTGTTGGCAATGATGATTATATGCGGGTGACGGAAGTAATACGGAAAATAATTAGCAGAAATTCGTAAAAGGGTGCTTAGCAGCAACCTTTTTCTTCTATATTGAACATAAGAAAAACGCCCTGTAGGACGTATCTATTCTAGAGAAATAAGATGTTTTCCTTTGGTAGCAATCAATGAGACCTTATTAGACACTTTCTCCCATTGAGTATCGCCTATGCGTATAACCAGTGGTTAATTAAACCACCTTGTTTGATAAAACAAGATTAACTTTTCTATAATTTCTGCAATATCCCTGCCATCTACCGTATAACAAGTAACTGGTCCGTTATCTACTTCATCAAATGACATTGTATGACTGGTTGGTGTATTAAAGCTAGACTCAAATTGCTTCGATTTACTGCATATTTCTCTTACTATTTTATGTTCAATTGTAAGATAGACATCATTTGAGAATTGCTCATACTTCGTTTTAGGGACGTTTATATTTCCGCTCTTTGTGAAGGGAGCATAGCCTGGTGTTATCCATTCATTTAAATGATTTAATCCCATAATAATAAATAGTAATAGTTCGACACTTTTGTTTTTTTCACTTTTATATTTTATAAAGCTACTTTTAATGATTTCAAAGAAATATTCTTCTGAGTTGATATCAATTATTTTGTTACTAACATGCACATATATCCCTCCTTTGCCATTTTTAATACATAATTCGTCAAAGGAGCCTAAATTCCTGCAATATAACAAGCGGCTCAACATTCTTCACACTATTATATTATTACGACAAAAGGTATGACTTTGCCATGCTTTCCACATCCAAGAAATGCTGCCAATGCTGGAGATTAAATCTCTTATCCTTTCCGTACCTTTCACAAATAGTTACGATAATAGACACTTTTATCAGTGATATGATACTATTGTTTTAATATTTTCTTATGTAAACAAAGGATTTTTGCTATATGGTAAAGAATTAAAGTATAATATACAGTAATGAAAGGATGATATTTTTAATGAATCTTCAAGAAGATGAACATATTTTATATATAAAAATCCTATCGGGAATGAGACAAAGGCGTAGCAATGAAGATACTTCTGAATTTTCACTACCTGATTTCTTTTCAGAAGAGGAATGGTTTGAAGTACCTAATTCTTCACGATTGAAACTTGGCAAATTATTCAAACAAAAAGTTGATGAAAATTTGATCCAAAATGTAGTTTTTTCTTATATGAATAAAAAAAATTGGGCCGTCTATAAAATGATCTTTTAATTCTCACTGCACTGCCTATTTCTTAAGCAATTCTTAAACTGGAAATTCTTTATACAATACAAGATGTGGGTTCCTAAGAAATCATATCTTGTATTATATAAAAAAAGAGACTATCTCAAAATTATCGAGATAGTCTCTTCATTATATTCTTTTTACTGATTGGGACGATCCAAGGTAAAATTACCTAACTTGCTGCCACGAAATTCATTAAGAATAATACGTCTTGCTTTTTCATAATCAATTAAACCGCCACTGCGTAGACAACCACGGCGCGCTCCGATTAGGCCTAATAACTCAGTGGAGTCTTCAGGTAATGGAGAAGACAAATTATATCTTTCAATTAAACGATCACTATAATTCTCACGTAAGAATAGTAACAGCTTTGACATGGCTGTTTCGACATCATAGATATCATCATTGATAGCACCTGTCATCGCTAGTTTAAATCCAACTTCGGGGTCCTCAAATTTGGGCCATAAAACACCCGGTGTGTCTAAGAGCTCCAGATTTTTTCCGATAGTAATCCATTGTTTACCTCGAGTAACGCCTGGTTTATCAGCAGTACGTACTGCTTTTGTACCCAATAAACGATTAATCAACGAAGATTTACCTACATTAGGAATACCTAGAATCATCGCTCGAACTGCTCGTGGATTAACACCTTTTGCTACTAATTTGGCTGCTTTTGCACTGCCTAATTGTTCCACTTGGCTAACTAATGCTTTAGTACCTCTTCCAGTCATAGAATCTATGGTGACCACTTGCAGGCCTTGTGCATGAAAAGTATCCACCCATTGTTTAGTCCATTCCGGTTCAGCCAAATCGATCTTATTTAAGGCTACCACTCTTGGTTTGCCTTCTAAAATTTGATGAATTACCGGATTGGCACTACTTAGGGGAATACGAGCATCTAATAATTCAATGACTACGTCAACTAATTTTAGATTTGCCTGAATCATACGCAGGGCTTTTGTCATATGACCAGGGAACCAATTAATATTCAAATTATCCATTATTATCACTCTCTATAACGCTATTTTCTTCTTCAGTATGTGTAAACCATTATGCAGCTATGGGAGAGTTTTTAATTGATCAATCGGCCAAAATATCATAACCGCTTTTCCCTTTATCATTTCCAGAGGTACAAAACCAACATCACGGAAACGACTATCCTCCGAATTGTTACGATTGTCCCCCATAACAAAGACATGTCCTGCAGGCACGGTAGCCAGAGGGTAGGATCCACGGGTTTTTTCTAAAATATAAGTTTCATTCAATAATTGACCATTTAAAAATACACGGCCTTCTTTTATTTCAATAGTATCACCAGCTACCGCAATTACCCTCTTAATAAAATCACGACTTGGGTCTTTAGGATAGCGAAATACTAATACATCACCTTTTTCAGGTGCTTTAAAGCGATAAATGAATTTATTCACTACTAATCTCTCACTGTTTACCAGCGTAGGACGCATAGAAGGACCTTCGACCATATAGAGCTCAACGATAAAATAGCGAATAAAAAACGCTAATACGACAGCAATAAGTATCGAGACTATCCAATCTTTTACCTCTTCGCCTAAATTAGTATTACTCATGATTAATCCTCCTTCGTAAATGAAGAAAAGGGACTGAAAACAGTCCCAAACAAAAACTACCGTCTTTCTTTAATACGAGCTGCTTTACCTTTGAGTTTACGCAGATAGTATAATTTTGCACGGCGCACGATACCTTTACGTACTACTTCAATTTTTTCCAAACGTGGAGAATGTACAGGGAAAGTACGTTCTACACCGATGTTGTAAGAAACACGTCTAACCGTGAAAGTTTCCCGGATACCGCCATTATTTCTGGCAATAACAACACCTTCAAACAATTGGACACGCTCACGGGTACCCTCAACAACTTTAACGTGGACTCGTACAGTATCTCCCGGTTTAAAAGCCGGAATATCCTGACGTAATTGTTCTTGTTCTAATGCTTGAATCATATTCATATCTATTTTTCCTCCTTATCCTAGACGTTCATGCCAATCCACTATTACATTGTGCAGAGGACCGTCCGTCACACCTTAAAAATTATAACATACCAATACTATAAACTCAAGCAGATTATAAGGTTATAGTATATATTATGATTCCCACCATTTCTCACCTAATAATCGATCCAAAATAATCGCCACTGCCGCTCTTACTGGCAAGTGATTATAATCACCAGGGCCATAAATAGGTTCTAATGTAAAATCAAACTTTTCCATTACAGACTTTTCAATCCCCCAGCCAGTACCAAATAAAATGAGATAAGGGCGGTCTGCCAGTTCAATCTGCTTCCGCATTTTCTTATACGATATGGTATTGGGAAATGTACGGGCATCAGTAGTAATAATAAACGGTTTTACACCTTCAGACTCCGTAATGTATTCTACAGCACTTTGAATATCAGTCTTAATATCTAAAACACGAAACGCTTCACGACGATCAGGATTATATTCACCACCATAACCATGCTGCCAGTAATCCATAATCTCTTGTGCTAACATCGTTTGGCTTTCATGTGGATGAATAATAAAATATTTTTTTATATCATAGGTTCGTGAAGTACGCGCAATGTCATGAATATCAAAATTAGTAATGGCCGTAGTAATAATTTCATCGTTTTTATTGTATATAGGATGGTGTACCAAGCCGAGATAAATTGGTAAAGCCATATTAGTCTCCAGTCTGCTCAGCTATGATTTCCGCTAATAATTTAGCATCATCTGGGCTTAACTCTTTATTTTTCAACAACTCTGGTCTACGTTCAAGAGTATTTTTTAGCGCTTGTTTATTACGCCATCTCTTAATTTTTGCATGATCCCCTGATAATAATACCTCAGGAACTACCATTCCTTCAAAATCCCGTGGACGAGTATATTGGGGATATTCTAGCAAACCATTATAAAAAGAATCTTGGGTAGCTGAGCTACTAGATCCAAGCACACCTGGTAACATTCTAGCTACTGAATCAACAATTACCATCGCTGGCAATTCTCCACCAGTTAATACATAATCACCAATGGATATGCTTTCATCAACTAAGTGCAATCGTACTCGCTCATCAATTCCCTCATAATGTCCGCATAATAAAATAAGTTGCTCATAGCCAGCTAATTCTTTAACTTTTTCTTGGTCCAGTCTATAGCCCCCTGGACACATTAGAATCACTCGTCGATTGGTGATATTAGTTGAGGTAATGATATTTTCCACGGCTCGAAAGATGGGATCTGGCTTCATTACCATACCCGCTCCTCCACCGAAAGGATAGTCATCAACAATATTGTGTTTATTAAAAGCAAAATCACGAGGATTTGTTACATTAATCTTTAATACATCAGCTTCCTGTGCACGTTTTAATATACTATGTCCCAAAGGACCAGTAAACATTTCAGGAAATAAAGAAACAATGTCAATCTGCATCGCTTTCCCATACTTCCTGTAATTTTACGATCATTTTTCCATCTGGGATATCAATTTTTAAAACAACTGTTTTTAGTGCTGGAATTAGTAACGGCTTTTTATCTTTTTGCTCAACAATGTATACATCATTACTACCTGTTTCCAAAACATCTGTAACTTTTCCCAGATATTCATCTTCTTCCGTAAACACATCTAAACCAACAATATCAAAGATATAATAATGTCCCGTAGGTAACGGAACTAAATCCTTATGCTCTATTTGGATTAGTTTCCCTCGTAAATGTTCTATTGCATTTCGATCATTCATATCACGAAATTTCAATAAAACAAACTGTTGATGATATCTGACACTTTCAATTGGTAAATTCGTTCCATCATCAAGCTGTGCATTTTTCAGTTCACGAAATCGCTCAGGAAAATCGGTAAGCGGCATAACACGAACTTCACCACGCACTCCTTGAGGAGCAATAATTTTTCCAATAACTATCATATTATCATTCATAATGATTAGTTTCTAAAAGCGATAACTTTGCCATCTTCTAGCAAAATTTCAGCATTCATATATGTATGTAAGTCATCGCCTACTTTTACAGTCACGATTTGTTCTAAAGTTCCTTGAGAAATTTCTGCACCAAGTTCTAATCGGGCTGTTTCTTTTAGTTTCTCCGTCATATGATTTTTAAATTCAAGACGTTTTTGTGTTTCACCATCAATTTGCTGTCGAAGTGCAGTCAGTCCTTGAGCATCTTGCTTTGCTTGTTCACTCATCATACGTTTTGCATGAAATTCAATCTGTTGTAGTTCTACATCAGCCTTGCGAATATTTTCTTGAATTTCAGCAGCTAGGTTCTTTTTGAGCTGTTCTGTAACTTTAGCCTTAATCGTGACTGGACATTTTAACGTAATACTATCCATGTGTGCTCACTCTCCTAATGTTGTTGGAAAAGGCTCATCTGCAATGCTACGCTGAAGAAATGTATTTTACTACACAGTACTTCTATACGCAACTTGCATCTGAACCTTTTCTAATAGTTTATATCATTTAATAGTGTAATTATACATATTAAATGATTTCTATCATTATTTTCTTATTTTCACGAGTAGCGGCAGCTTTGACAACAGTACGCATTGCTTTAGCAATACGTCCCTGCTTGCCAATCACTTTCCCCATATCTTCAGGGGCTACATGCAACTCATAAATAGTGGTATCAGCATCGACAGACTCTGTGACACTCACTTGTTCCTGATTTTTAACTAACGCTTTGGCGATAACCCCAACTAATGTTTTCATAGTTCATTACGCCTCTTTCTTCGTACGCTTTAGTTCATCCCATTTTTTCATAATACCAGCTTTGCTGAAAAGAGCTTTAACGGTATCAGTAGGTTGCGCACCTTTTTGCATCCAACTGATGGCTTTATCTTCATCAATTTTAACAATTGCAGGTTCAACAGTGGAATCATAATGTCCTAAAGTTTCGATAGAACGTCCATCACGAGGAGCACGAGAATCAGCCACAACTACACGGTAGAAAGGGTTTTTCTTCGCACCCATACGCATTAAACGAATTTTTACTGCCACAAAAATCACCTCCTTCATAGAATATCCATTTTTAATTATTTCATAAAGGGTAATTTAAAACCACCAAAAGATTTTTTACCACTTTTCTGCATATCTTGAAAGCGTTTCATCATTTTTTTTGCTTCCGCAAATTGTTTGAGTAATTTATTGACATCTTGCACTCTAGTGCCACTACCCATAGCAATACGCTTACGACGACTGCCATTTATAAGCGAAGCGTCGCGTCGTTCTTTCTTAGTCATCGAACGTATAATAGCTTCCGTACGTGTCAATTCTTTCTCATCAATTTCAACATCTTTTAATTTTTTCAAATCACCCATGCCAGGTAACATACCCAAGATTTGGTCTAAAGGACCTAGCTTACGCACTTGCTGTAATTGGCTTAAGAAATCATCTAAATTAAAATCATCTTTACGTAACTTCTTTTCCATCTCTTTGGCTTGTTCCAAATCAATGGAAGTACCAGCCTTTTCGATTAAGCTAAGGACATCCCCCATCCCTAAGATACGTGATGCCATACGATCTGGATGAAAGATTTCAAGAGCATCTAATTTTTCGCCCATACCCGTAAATTTAATTGGACAGCCGGTAACGGCTTTAATGGATAATGCTGCGCCACCACGAGCATCCCCATCTAGTTTAGTAAGAATCACACCATCTAATCCTAAATCCTTATTAAAAGACTCTGCTACTGTAACAGAGTCTTGCCCTGTCATAGCATCCACTACTAATAAGATTTCATGTGGCTTTACTTTTGTTTTGATTGATTTTAATTCCTGCATTAAATCTTCATTAATGTGTAAACGACCAGCAGTATCAATAATCACTGTATCTCTAGCATAAGAAGTGGCATATTCGATTGCTTTTTGTGCAATCAACACCGCATCTTTGCATTCGTCCACCGTAAAGACAGGTATATCCAATTGTCCGCCTAAAACTTGCAATTGCTTTATGGCAGCAGGACGGTATATATCCGCAGCTACTAATAAAGGTCGTTTGCTTTGCTTTTTAAGTAAGTGAGCTAATTTACCTGCGGTAGTTGTCTTACCAGCACCTTGTAACCCAACAAGCATAATGATCG
>Ga0316600_10000378_pt1 | contig 22292 bp, 18 predicted proteins | sample OWC_soil_day5_CT_FD_207652 | JGI IMG/M metagenome (GOLD analysis project Ga0316600, IMG submission 207652) | Wetland soil microbial communities from Old Woman Creek delta, Ohio, United States - OWC_soil_day5_CT | ecosystem: Environmental > Terrestrial > Soil > Wetlands | place: USA: Ohio... | reverse complement strand
TTTCTTAGTTTCAGTGCATCATACCGAAGCACGATTTGGCTGTAAAGGAAAGACGAAGTGGCGCGGATATAAGGTGGCAACTGTTCAAGTAGGCGATACTGGCTTTCTAGCTGCTGCTGCTGATGTTTTAGCAGCGAATCAGCATGACGGAGAAAGTTTATCTCTTTTGGTAGATGAACTTCCACTTTCACAAGTAAAGAACCCAACAATAATCGGTGATACACATTATGGAGCGGCGGAAGATCGACTGGAAATGGCCAGCAAAAATGTTCGAGTCATTGCTCCTGTTACCAAACTTTGACATGCCCCAAAGGACATTGTTTTACCAAACCATATGAAGCTAAATACGGCCATCAGTTTCATTTGCTCCTTACTAAAAAATCACCCTGCAATACTTGCCTGCTGGCAGACCGTTGCTTTGGAGGAAAGAAGAGAAAAACTGTATTTATTCATAAACATTATGAGGTTCTGTTAGCAGCTGAAAAAGAAGCAAAAACTTCTGAATTTCGTGCAGCCATGAAATTACGGGCGCGAATCGAAGCAAAACAAAATGAGCTAGCTAATCATTATGGTTTGAAACGCACATTCTATTCCGGCAAACGAAATCTTGGTTATGCTGCAAGAATGCGTAGTTTAGGGGCTAATTTCTCCCGACTCGAAAAACTTCTTAATGATCGTAAAAATCCACTTATACTGGATTTTGAAAAAGCTAGGACTGTAAAATGGACGATGATAGCCTGATATCAGGAGAAGTCTGTCCATTTACGAAAAAATTCGTAAATGGACAGACGCAAGGAAGTTTTTAAACCGTCAATTACAACCATTTTCGGAGCCAATTACTACCTAATGTGTATTTTTGCAAAAAAACATCTGTACAAGGACATTCAATCGCTTGTTTTGATGGTTTTTAAGCAGACTCGATATAGCAAAAAGAACCGCGAAATTCGCCGGCTTCCAAATTTCGGTATAGATAAGGAGATTCCAACGCCCGACCCACGCCTTAGAAGTTACAAGGTAGCGATCATTAGGATTTTATATAGTATGTAAAACCAATGAAATCAAGTATTGATGTAGTCCATACATTCTACTTACTCTATTCAATATGATATTATATATATATAATTGCCTTCCTATAGGAATTGTATAGGGAAGCTTGATTCATATAATCTTGCCAAAAATCCTTACTTCTGCGGATGGACAGATGGAATGATCTATTTAAGGATAAACTTCCCGATTATTTTCTTTCCTATATAAATGCAGCTTATCGAATGAAGTAGTTTTTTCGGTAAGCATCTATAGAGGTTACCTACCTCATACTTCTATTTACGCCTATAACGCCTATAACGCCTATAACGCCTAGAAAACGCTTGAACACTTGAATTTTCTAAGATCAATCTATAGATGCAATGTAAAAATTTACGTTTAGAAGCGTCTAGTTAAATGCCTATATTTTTTCTTTTTATAAATGTGTAGATTGCTTTATGATGGATGAAAGACTTAATTTATATAGTAAGTATAGCAACCACCCATTTTAGAGATATCTATTCCTCGACTTTTTAGTGTTTCCATATGCCCCTGTGCCCTACATAAATATCTCATTGTCTATAGTCTGAACCCTAAAAACTTATTCTCCTTGTTTTTAGCGCTTCTACAAATTTCATATCATTGGTTTAGCAGAACCCTATCTGAGCCAATAGGTCTTCAAAAAACAATCCTTTACTAACCCCTGTAACAGGGCCCGTCATATGTACGTGACCATCGCGACTAATATTTATCTTTATTATCCCACCAGGCATGTGAACCTTTACGTCGCTATCCACTAGACCAAGTTTGAAAGCCACACTGGCTGTTGCACAACTACTACTACCAGATGCCAAAGTGTAACCTGCACCGCGCTCCCAAATTTCTATTTTTATATTGTTACGGTCAAGTACTTTGAGGAGCTGAACGTTTATTCTATTAGGAAAAAGTTCATGTTTTTCGATTATAGGGCCAATTTCCTCTACAAGCTCCTTTGAAATAGTATCGAGAAGGATAACACAATGCGGATTCCCTATAGAAAGACAATTAATTGTAAATTTTTGTCCATTTAGGTCTAATTCTTCTCTTACAACTTCACGAACATTACCCACTACTGGTATCTCAGAACTATAAAAGGTAACTTGTCCCATATCCACTTTTATTTGATTTGCCTTAGAGTCTAATAATTCAACGTGGACTTTTCCACCTAGCGTTTCAAGATAGAACTGGTTGGATTTTAAGTAGCCAGCATCAAATAGATACCGGGAAAAAATCCTGATTCCATTGCCGCTTTTCTCGGCCTCACTTCCGTCCGGATTTAATATTCTTAAGCGGATAGAATCATTTTGAAATAATGGGCCGTATAAGATACCATCCGAACCGATACCGAAATTACGGTGACAAATCAACCGAATGTTTTCCTCAGATAAGTTAACTCTGATCTTATTGGGATCAATGACAATATAATCATTACCCAAAGCATGGTATTTATAAAAATGAAAATCCATTTAATCTCCTCCCCATTTTCCTACTGACCCTCTTCCTCTAAAACGATGGAACCGTGTCCTTTACAAATATTTTTTAAATCCTTGAACAACCCCCAGCTTATATCCAATAGATTCATAAAAAGCATGAGCATCCTTGCGTTTAAGTAAGGATACAAGCATAATATAGTAGCAGTTCCGTTCTCTAGCGCAATTCTCAATATATTTGACCAGTTGACGGCCTGTGCCTCGTCTGCGGCTTTTTTCGCTAACAATAACATTTTCAAGCACCATGAATGGTTGGCATTCTCCTACAATATCGGTACATACAATTCCCATGACCGAACCAACTAATCTTTGTTCTTCATCTTTTGCCCCGATTAAAATATAATCTGTATTATCTGCAATTTTTTTATACATTTTTTCCATAAGCACCATATTGGTTTTTATTCCAGTAAGCTCCTCATATAGTAAGGCAAGTTGCCCCAAATCCGAGGAATTTATGAAAGTTATGGTTAGCATTTCCCCTCACCCCTTTTGCAGTTAATTATATTTTCATTATAACGTAAACCTTTCATCCAGACATTGCTTAACCTGCTAAGGAAGGTGGTAAAAACTGCTATAGCGAATAATATAAATTATTACTGATAAAAATAGCTTTGCGAGGAATTTCTTATATGAAAAATGATATGAGTCACCTAAATGAAAAACGAGGATATCTTAATAATGATTTTATTTTTTTCAACTTACAAGATACAAAAGAAATGCAAATTGAATCCCATTATCATGACTTTAATAAAATTGTCATATTAATTTCCGGTAAAGCAACTTATTATATTGAAGGTACAGCATACAAATTAAAACCTTGGGATATCTTGCTGATTAGCCATGGTACCATTCACAAACCTATCGTTGATACAACATCTCCTTATAAGCGAATGGTTCTATGGGTTAGACCGTCTTTTTTGCTAAATTATAACGATGCAAAGGAGAATTTATTAACTTGCTTTGAATTAGCCTACCAACACAAGTTCAATTTACTTCGAATACCACCTGAAATGCTGACAATAATCCAATCAATTCTTTTCCAAATTAATAGCACCTGCCAAAACTGCAACTTCGGGGATGAAGTGCTACGAAGTTCGTTATTTTTGCAATTGATTGTCTATTTAAATAGAGAGACTATGAAAATAAAAAAAGATGAACTTCTCACCGACATTGAATATGATGAGACTATATATAGAGTATTGAAATACATCGATAATAACATTGCAGATAATTTATCAATTGAGAAACTGGCATCAATCTTTTTTCTGAACAAATACTATCTAATGCACAAATTCAAACATCATACTAGTTATAGCATACACAACTATGTTCTGCAAAAAAGATTGATTGCCGCTAATCAATTTATTAGAGCTGGACATACTGTCATGATGGCGTGTATGGAAAGCGGATTTCATGACTATTCCAATTTTACCCGAGCGTTTAAAAAGATGTATGGAATGTCTCCTAAAAAGCACCATGGTTTGACAAAACACAAGGTTTTCACCGCTACCAGTGATACCTTTCACCCTGACTGATCTTAAATAAAAATATTACTTTAATGTGCATGCCACCAGTGACACTTTAAAATACTGTTTACAACCGATCCGCATAACTACTGACCTTAGATCTTTTCACTCTCCGCACTATCACTTCCATAACAAGCCTCGTTAGATGTAGCCCTTTACACTATCATCTATCTATATATAGTGCTTGAATGAGCTGCTATACCTTTACCAGTTCCCATAAAAGACAAAACACCTGCTAAATTTAACTAAAATTTAGCAGATGTTTTTTTCTGAGCTAACGAACTGTCTCTTTGCTGTTTTACATTATTTTAAAACTTTTTAAATTTGCATTTGCAAACCATAAGGTAAGCTAAAGCAATTATTAATATTACTGTAACTCCTAAAGGTACTAAGTAGTTTATCGTAGCTAGGCAGTATAAGGCCATAAACATACCAGCGAAAGTTATAGGAACACCATAAAATTCTCCGTCAAATTCAGTAACATTGAATCTAGCTAATCTATAGGCACCAGCCATTGGGAATAATAATACCAATAAATATCCCAAAATCCCCAATTCTGAAAATCCATAAAGATTAAAAGAAAGAATAGAAGGAGCAACACCAAAAGAAACTAAATCCGCGAGAGAATCAAGTTCTTTTCCTAAGTCACTTGATACATTTAGACGTCTAGCAACAAGTCCATCATATCGATCCGCAAGACATGCCAATAATATAAAAATGGCAGACCATATATAATTCACTTGAAATAACATCATTATAGACATAATACCACACCCTAAATTGGCAAGAGTCAATGAATTCGGTATAGCACTTTTTGTTATAATGGCCACAATAACCACTCCTTTAAAGGCGAATTGCCACATATTATTGTTATTCTGGAATCAAGAAATTGACCTCGTGGGTCCCTTCATTCATCGCTTTAACCGCATCATCCGTATCTCCTTGTATCTCCCTGATAAGCGCAGCAATTTATTTTGCAGCTCCTTCTGACTGTTCCGCCAGTTTACGAACTTCATCCGCCACTACGGCAAAACCGCGGCCTTATTGACTTGTTGACATGGTGTAAATGATATTATAAAATTCATTCACATGACATGGCCTGTTATCAATTATACCACACCGCTTAAAACAAGCAGTGGATAAGCAGTTTTTAAAATAAAAAACCTTCCGATAAAGTATCGGAAGGGTTGATTTCAATGGTGTGCCTGGAGCGATTCGAACGCCCGACCCACGCCTTAGAAGGGCGTTGCTCTATCCAGCTGAGCTACAAGCACATACAATTTTTGAAAAAATGGAGCGGGTGAAGGGAATCGAACCCTCGTAGCTAGCTTGGAAGGCTAGTGCTCTACCATTGAGCTACACCCGCATATACCTTAGAAAACTTAATTAAAATGGTCGGAGCGGCAGGATTCGAACCTGCGACCCCCTGGTCCCAAGCCAGGTGCTCTACCAAGCTGAGCCACGCCCCGTCAATCACAAGAATTATTATAGCATATTTATTGTCTAACTGTCAAATACTTTTTTGAAAAATTATTTTCACGAAGTAATTGACTTTAAATTTAGCTATATCTAAGCCTATGTCTCAAATACGACTAACTTACGTAGACTATAATAACATAATTAATTTTTTATGTCAAGAAACTTTAATAAAGAAAAGACTTAGCTGGTGCTGATGCTAAGGGGTTTTCTTCCGGAGTTGAAAAGATAAAAAAGCGCCATTTTTGACGATCTTTTGACCATGGGTATGGCAGTCCGTTATCATGCATGATAACGGATCTTTGTGTTTATGATATCTACTAATATTATACGATAATATCGAATTTTTATAAGATATTGCAACATGTAAACCTATCTTAGTAACGCTGGATGCCATAAGCTATGACATACAGCGTTACTAATTCGTAGCCATAAAAGGCATTGGCGTAATAACCAATTCCCCAGGGAACTATCGCAATTTATCCATAGTACCCCTGTACTCAAATCGTTATGGCGCTAAGTATTATATGAAGAAAAGCTTTTGAAGTCTTTTCATATATCCATTGGACATAATAAATGTAAGTACTAAAGAAGGAAGTGCTATATGTTTTAGAAACATATAGCAAAATGCTCAGAAATTAACCAAGATGTCCCAAAACTCCCCGATGACAAACAGCAAATATTGTACCAAGAAATGAAGCGTTCCGGACAAGTTGAAAACCCCGTTAAATATATCGAAATACATCTCGAGGGCGTTGAGGAGGCAGACGGGTAGATCAAGAGTAAACTTTTGGCTAAGAATGGTTTCGAAAAAAGGGAAAAGCCAGTAACGCACTGCTAACACATTGCTGGATTTTTTCTGTAGCAGATCCAATACTACTGACGCACTTTTGAAATGCTTAAGATTCAGTTCTAACGAAATATAGAATATCTTTGATACTTTTTAAGAACTCAAACATACCAAAGAAAATTGGCACTCAAAAGTGAGTGCCAATTGATTAAAGATTTATTATTTATTAAACAAATCTTTAATTGCTTTTTTGTTTACTTCACGATTGATTCGTGCAATGTAATCAGTTAATTTAATTTCTTTAGGGCATGCTTCTTTACAGTTTTGGCTATTGCCACAACCAGTAACTCCGCCTTTGTCCATTAATGCATCAAGGCGCTCATCTTTTTGATATTCGCCAATTGGATGCAAATTGAAGAGATGTGCTTGTGCTACAGGTGCAGGCCCAATAAACTCAGAGTCCTTATTGACATTAGGACAAGCATGTAAACAACATCCACAAGTCATGCAACGAGAAATCTCATAAGCTGTAGTTGCAGTTTTTGGATTCTGACGCGGAGCATCATTATGAACTTCCCAGGTTCCATCTACATCTACCCATCCGTGTATGCGTTTTAAACTTTCAAACATTACCGAACGGTCAATCATAAGGTCACGGATAACAGGGAAAGTACGAGCTGGCGCCAAGCGAATCGGTTGTTCCAAATGATCAATCAAGGACGAGCAAGCTTGTTGAGCTTTACCATTGACAACCATCATGCATGCACCGCATACTTTTTCAAGACAGTTACATTCCCAAACAACAGCAGTTGTCTTTTTGCCGTCTTTTGTTACAGGGTTCTTTTGAATTTCCATAAGAGATGCAACAACATTAAGCGCAGGACGATAGTCAACCTCAAACTCTTCTGTATAGGGCTGGGAATTAGGACTATCTTGCCTTTCTATGATAAAATGTACTTTTTTCTTTATTTCTGCCATTATTGTCTACCTCCTTCTTATCCTTTCTTAGCAACAGCATAGTTACGAGCACGTGGTTTAACTAATGAACAATCAAAATCATCATAACTGATCTTAGGCTCTTCTGTTGCTGGGTCAAACTCAGCGACTGTTATTTTCATGAAGCGTTCGTCATCACGAGTTGGGAATTCACGTTTATAGTGAGCTCCGCGGCTTTCATCACGCATACGTGCTGCTTTTGTTACAACTAAAGCGTAAATAATCATATTGCGAAGCTGTCTTGCGAACATAGCTTCCTGATTTGCCCAAGTTGCTTGATCGACTAAACCGATATTATCCCAACGTTTAAGAATCTTCTTTACTTCATCGTAACAATAATCAAGGTCTTTGTTCACACGTTCAATGGTAACGTATTTGTTCATTAAATCACCAAGTTCATGGTGAAGTTGATGTGCATTTTCCGATCCATTCATCTTTAAGATGGATTCATACTCGTCTTGGCATTCTTTTGCTGCTTTTGCTAACTCTTCATCAGTAAGTTCTGAACCTTTTTCTCCTGCCTTTGCCCAGCGCATAGCTTCCGGACCGGAAACAGTACCAGAATAACAAGCGGAAAGAAGTGAGTTTGCACCAAGACGGTTTGCACCGTGATATTGATAGTCACATTCACCAGATGCCATCAGGCCAGGAATGTTTGTGTTATGTTTTGTATCTACCCAAATACCGCCCATGGAATAATGAACGGATGGATAAATTTGCATTGGAACTTTACGCGGGTCTTCGCCAACGAATTCTGTATATATTTCCAAAATACCGCCTAATTTACGTTCAAGGTAATCTGCTGAAATATGGGAAAGATCAAGATATACTTTGTTCTCGCCATCAACACCAAGTTTTTGATTCATGCATACATCGTAAATAGCACGAGATGCTACATCACGAGGTACAAGGTTACCATATGCAGGGTACATTTCTTCTAGGAAATACCAAGGTTTACCATCTTTATATACCCAAACTCGTCCACCTTCACCACGGCAAGCTTCAGACATCAAGCGGTTTTTATCTGAACCTGGAATAGCTGTTGGATGTATCTGAATAAATTCAGGGTTACCAAGATGAGCACCTTGCTGATATACAGCAGATACTGCTGAACCATTACAGATTGTCGAAGCAGTACATCTACCAAACACCATACCAGGACCGCCTGTTGCAAGAATAACAGTATCCGCACGGAAAGCTCTGATTTCCATCGAATTCATGTCTTGTGCTACAATACCGCGGCAAATCTGTTCTTTATTTTTAATGATTTTAATGAATTCCCAGAATTCATATTTCTTAACAGCACCTTTTACTTCCCATGCACGAACTTGTTCGTCAAGTGCATAAAGAAGTTGCTGACCTGTTGTGGAACCAGAAAACAAAGTTCGTTTATTTTTCTGACCGCCAAAATTACGAAGATCAAGTAAACCTTCTGCTGTACGAGTAAATGTAACACCCATACGATCGAACATTTTAATTAATTTTGGAGCTTCTTCACACATGCCTTTTATTGCAGTCTGGTCGGCAAGGAAGTCACCACCATAAACAGTATCATCAAAATGTTCATAGGTACTATCCTTTTCACCCTTTGTATCCATACAAGCATTCATACCGCCTTGTGCACAAAGAGAATGAGAACGTTTTACCGGGCAATAGGAGAATAATTCTACTTCTCCGCCAGCTTCACAAATTTTAAGTGTTGCCATGAGGCCTGATAGACCGCCGCCAACAACGATAATCTTCTTTTTCACTGAGTTCTCTCCTTACGTTAAATTATTTTAGATAAATTTAAATAGTGCTGTTAATCCAACACTTGACATAATTACAAACAATCCAACGGTAGCAAGACTAACTAAACGTTGTGAACGTGGTCCTGCTACAATACCCCAAGTTACTGCAAATCCCCACAAGCCATTTGTGAAATGGAAAATGGAAGATAATAAACCAATAACATAAACACCAAAAACGATCGGATTTGACAATACGTTGTGCATATACTCAAAACCAATCAAATTACCGCCCATTGCTTTACCAACAATACGAAGCGTCCATACATGGTAAGCAATGAAAACGAAAGCAATATATGCTGTAATACGTTGCATATAGAACATCCAATTGTTCCAATACCCATATTGAGATACATTATTTTTCGCTTTAAGAGCGTAAACCACCCCTAAGATGCCATGGAATGCAAAAGGCAACCCAATAAACATGATTTCAATTGGCACTAAGAATGGCATAGATGCGAGAGCCTTTACTGCCTCATTAAAAGGACCAGGCCCCCCCATCACTTTCGAAATAGTAAAAAGATGTTCCAATAAAAAGCCACCAAGTGCCGCAACCCCTGCAAGAGAATGAATACGACGAATCCAAAAATCAAATTTGTTCATGCTTTTACCTCCTGTAATATTTACGCGATTGATATAATTCTTTACCAACCAACTGTACAAAGTACTGTTTATTCGACATTATTCTACTTTTACCTTCAATAAATTACAAAAAAATATATATTTTTTTGTAATTTATATTATTAGCAACGACTTATGAGTACTTGAATTTTAACCATTAGCTGCGGCTTCATATCTTTTACAGGAGTACCACTAGAGTACCCCTGTAAAAATATTTTATCCAAAATATTCCAATGGCTATAGTATATCCAAATGTAACATAAATATCAAGTATACAAATTAACTATTAACTACAATTTACGGTAGGGTTTTTGACCTTCTTCATAATAGTTATTACCTTCACAGTCAATAGCTACAATAGCTGGGAAATCTTCCACTGTAAGTTTTGCTAGAGCTTCTGGTCCGAGTTCCGGATATGCCAATACTTCGTAAGCTTTAATTGACTTCGCAATCAAAGCACCTGCTCCGCCAATCGCTACCATGAATACAGTGCTATTTTTTTTCATAGCCTCTACTACTTCTGGTGAACGATAACCTTTAGCAATCATTCCTGTCAGTCCCTGTTCGATCATTTGAGGCGTATATGCATCCATACGCCCGGCAGTAGTCGGACCGGCTGAACCAATGGCTTTGCCTGGTTTTGCTGGAGTTGGTCCCAAGTAATAAACAATTTGATTCGTAAAATCCACAGGCAATTTTTCGCCGCGTGCTAAAGCCTCGGTCATTACCTTGTGTGCTGCATCACGAGCACTATAAATGGTTCCAGTGATAAGTACACTGTCACCAGCTTTTAATGAACGGGACATTTCTTTTGTCAATGGAGTGGTAATACGTTTTACTTCTGCCATTTTTTCTACACCTCCCTACAGTTCAACTTCAGCATGCCGTGTGGCATGACAGTTGATATTAACAGCTACTGGAAGACCAGCAATATGTGTTGCAAAATATTCAATGTTAACCGCCAAAGCTGTCGTAATACCACCCAAGCCTTGAGGTCCGACACCTGATTTGTTAACTAGCTCCAATAATTCCGCTTCCAATTTGGCATAATCTGGATTTGGATTGCGTTTGTTTAGTGAACGCAGCAATGCCTTTTTGGCTAATAAAGTTGATTTTTCCATAGTGCCACCAATACCAACACCAATTACCATTGGAGGGCAAGCATTAGGGCCAGCTGCCTTTACAGTATCAAGAACGACTTTTTTCACGCCTTCAACCCCATCGGCAGGAACCAACATTTTCAAAGCACTCTTATTTTCACTACCAAAACCTTTAGGGGCTAATTTAATTTTCAATTTATCCCCTGGCACGATCGTGATATGTAAAATAGCTGGAGTATTGTTGGTAGTATTTTTGCGATTAAACAAAGGCTCACCTACAACTGATTTACGTAGATATCCCTCAGTATAACCTTTAGCCACACCTGCATTCACTGCCTCTTCTAAGTTACCACCAACCAAATGAACATCTTGTCCTATTTCCATAAAAATTACAGCCATACCTGTATCCTGGCAAATAGGCACCTGATCGTTTTTGGCAATATCAGCATTTTCTACGATTTTGCCGATTATTTCCTTACCCAACGCTGACTCTTCTTGCTTTTCAGCTGTCACTAAAGCGTCATACACGTCTTCAGATAAATAATAGCAAGCATCAATACACATTTTTGCTATTGCCTGAGTAATCTGATCTACTTCAATTGTACGCATGTTCATCCCCCTATTCTAGTACGTAAGTGTATTATATCACAAACTTTTCATATAAACTACTACTCTATTAGTATGTTCATTTTTTTCTACTTAATATACAAAGCGTGTCTATTTTGCTAGCAAAAGCATAAAAGACACGCTTTAATTTATCTTAACGATCTATTTCACTTTAGAAATTGTTTACCAGCAATACCAGGTCTGGTCATTTCTTCAGGTGATAAAATAATTTCCAACTGTTCCCCAGTCAATAACCCTTTAGAAAGAACTAATTCTTTAACAGAGCTACCTGTTTTAAGGGCTTCTTTAGCTATGTTCGAAGCTTGTTCATAACCAATATGAGGCAACAATGCAGTCACGAGACCAATACTTTTATCAACCATTTCCCGGCATCGTTCTTCATTGGCAGTAATACCTTTAATACATTTATGATTCAAAGTATTGACTACATTCGTCAAAATAGTCAAAGAGTTAAAGAGATTATAAGCCATAACTGGTTCCATAACATTTAATTCAAATTGTCCATTTTCTACAGCCAAACTAATTGCCGTGTCATTACCAATAACTTGGTATGCTACTTGATTAACAACTTCAGGAATAACCGGATTTACTTTACCAGGCATAATAGAAGAACCAGGTTGTCTAGCTGGTAGGGAAAGTTCACCCAAGCCACAACGTGGACCTGATGCCATCATTCTCAAGTCACTAGCAATTTTGCAAAAAGACAATGCAGTAACTTTCAACGCACTGGAAAATTCAGCAATCTGATCCGTATTTTGGGTAGCATCTACCAAATCTATGGCGGACTCAATTCTTTCACCTGTTAACTGTGAAAGTTCTTCTACTACATACTTAATGTACTCAGGTTCAGCATTAAGACCAGTCCCTACAGCAGTTGCTCCCATATTTACGCAGTGCATATTCTTAACATTTTCACGAACTCGCTTAATACCCCGTTTTGTCGCTTCAGCAAAAGCATAAAATTCTTGGCCTAATGTAATTGGTACAGCATCCTGCAAGTGAGTGCGTCCCATTTTCAATATATGATTAAAACTATTACCCTTCTCAGTGAACGTAGTTGCCATTTCTTCAAGAGCCGCAATTAGTTTTTTAGCTTTCGTTATAGTACATATACGCATAGCAGTTGGCATTACATCATTGGTAGACTGAGCCATATTTACATGATTATTGGGGGAAATAAGGTCGTAGTTGCCTTTTTTCTCACCTAATATTTCAAGAGCTCGATTGGCAATGACTTCATTAGCATTCATATTCATGGAAGTACCTGCTCCACCTTGAATACAGTCAACAACAAATTGATCATGAAGTTTTCCATTAGCAATTTCTTCTGCAGCTTGTACAATGGCGTTACCAATCTTCTTCGGCATACGACCAGTTTTCATATTAGCTTTAGCAGCAGCTGCTTTTACAATACCAAAGGATTTAATAAAATCATCATTCAGTTTGTGGCCGGTGATAATAAAGTTATCCAGCGCTCTAGTCGTTTGTACCCCATAGTAAATTTCATCTGGTATTTCAATTTCGCCTAAAAAATCATGTTCTCTACGCATGATTTAGCACCTCCACTGATTTATCTTACTATTATCATAGCACATTATTTGTATTTTGTATACAATATACTTTTATTTCTTGTTCTATAAAGAAAATCTGTTCCCTCTACCTTGATATCAGCTAAGCGAGTATCACTAAAAAGGGAACAGATTTCATACTTATATTATATTTACCAGATATTATTAACTCTATTAGTCAAATAACACCATAATCAATGTCTTGACTGACTATTTTTAATTTTTTCGATAATCGGTATAGCCTCTGTTGAACGCAGATATTGATATGTGGTACACGGTACTAAAGAGCGAATTTCATCCCATCCATTTTCACGAATGAGTTCCCTCACCCGAGAAGCACTCACAACTCTGCCATTAATTGCAATTCTCGACATTTCACGCACCTCAATATGATAATCAGGTAACACATCAAACATCGCCTGATTATAAGTCTTGGTGACAGAGCAATAAGGTTCGTCACCAACATATCGGCAAGTAATGCCCATAGCTGGCGCTATGTGCTGGGCAAAAATAGTGGCATCAAGGCGAGTCTGAGCAATGACTGTTTCATCACCTCTTGTAAAATACCCTGGAAAAGTAGCAGCTGATATAACATATTTACCACCTGGCACAACAACTACATTATCATATCCAGCTATCCCTTCCCGCACAAGACGCTGGCGAACATCAAAAGGAAACAGAGAACCTTCTTCACTAACCACCAATACAACGACCCCCGGATTTTCAGCAGCAGCTTTGGCAATCACTGCCTGGTGCCCCAAGGTAAATGGATTACAATTTACCACCAAACCAGCCCGTCTTCCTGGTGGTAAGTTTATCGTTTGCCTTGCCATCTCCCGGCAATAGGTATCAATAGACCCCATACCTGCCTCAAGTAGTACTGCATACGGCTTTGCCTGGGCTATTTCATTGAATCCCAGAGCACTAAACAAATGGGCCTTATCAGGTTTGGTGAAAATAAAATAATGATATATGCCCCGTTGCCCAGCTTCCCGCATTAAATGACTTATCACTGCAGAAGTTAGTCCTTCCCCTTGCAGAGACTCATCAATAGCAATATTGCGGAGAACTTCCCCCGCAAATGAACCAGTAGCGACTAGCGTATTTTCTTTATATAGCGCAACTGTATAATCTACTTGCTCATTGAAGGTCAAAGAAAAACGTGCTAAGAAATCCCGCACAGCAGTCACTTGTCTTGGATTGTTAAGATTTATCGCCCGTTCCTCGATATTGCCCCACAGCATGATTATTCCTCCACTTGACGTACAACATCAATAATTGTGCCGTCACGATATTCGACGATAGCAACAATTTTTTCCCCAGTTTTGATTTGTTTAGGAGCACCAGCAATTTTTTCAGCCAATTCTTTTAATTCCTGTATATCTTTAACCGGCAAACCGGCAGCCAATATTTTTTCTTTTAAATCAGTTCTGCGTGGATTGATAGCTATACCTCGTTCAGTCACTAATACATCAATGGTTTCCCCCGGAGTGGTGGCAGTAAGCACTTTATCCACAATAATAGGCAGACGGCCCCGTAGTAGATTAGCAACAACAATTGTAACCTTCGCACCTGCTGCAGCATCAGAATGACCACCTGAGCCACCCATAATGACTCCATCTGAGCCAGTCACGACATTGACATTAAAGTCTGTATCAATTTCAGTAGCACCAAGGATTACAGCATCCAATTTATTTACTGCACACCCCGCATTAAATGGACTGGCATAATAATCAGCGCCAACTTCCAAATGATTAGGGTTTTTAGCGATAGACTGAATGGCTTCTAAATCAAACCCTTGAACATCGATAAGTTTCTTAAATAATCCTTTTTCCAGCATATCCACCATATAACCAGTAATACCACCTAAGGCGAAGCTACCGGTTACGCCATCTTTTTCCATCATCCTGCGCACAACAGCAGCAGTGGCGAGAGAGGCACCGCCGGCCCCTGTCTGAAAGGAAAATCCAGCTTTTATCAATCCAGCTGCTTGAATGACTTTTGCTGCATTATCTGCAATTTTAAGTCCTACTGGATCTTTCGTAATACGAGTCGTTCCTGACACAATTCCCTTAGGATCTCCCACACAATCTACTTTTACTACATAATCAACTCTGGTTTGAGGGATAGACACGGGAGATAGAGGATATTCTACCATATAGTCAGTAACAGCTACCACATAATCTGCATACTGAGCATCAGGAAAAGCATAGCCAAGAGAACCACAGGCTGCTGGCCCTTGCACACCATTAATATTACCATATTCATCAGCGGCTGGCGCGGCAATAAAAGCCACATCAATTTTAAGTTGGCCACATTCAATCGCACGTCCTCGCCCACCATGAGTACGCATTACTACAGGTGTTGCAAATAGGCCTTGGGATACAGCCTTGGCTACTGGCCCAGACATATAATTAGTATCTAAAGCTGTTACTACACCATTTTTAGCATGTTCAATAAGTGGTGCATGTACAGGAAAAACAGAACTTAAGGCTACTTTCAGATTTTTTAATCCTAGTTTTGCTGCAGTAGTCAAGACCATGTTGACCACGCCATCCCCATTACGGAAATGATGATGAAACGACAAAGTCATACCATCAGTAACTGGTATTTTTGCAAATACTTCTGCCAAACTATCCAACATTTTGCTATCAGTAGGATGCACTGTTTTTACTTTAGGTGCTTGGCGATTCATGCTAGGCGGTGTATCAAAAGCACCAGCAAAAACTTTCACCTCAGCAACTCCAGAAATATATTCAGGTATTTCACGTCCAAGTGCATTTTTCATTACTTCGCCCCCTCAATCAAGCCTAATAACCGTGCCAAATGCAAAATACGCTCTGCCCGGTTAACAATCGGTAAATCTACCATTTTCCCATTCAATGAAGCCACACCAGAGCCTTCAGCTTCAGCTTTGCGAATCGCATGAATAACTTGCTCAGCCCAATCAATATCACTAATACTTGGATTAAACACACTATGAATGACATCAATTTGTCTAGGATTTATGGATAACTTGCCTTTAAAGCCAAGCCGTTTCGCCAGTTCAGTATCAGCAAGTAAACCCTCTTCATCATTAGCATCTGTATAGGGTGTATCAATGGATTGAACACCAGCAGCAGCGGCAGCATTGACTAGAATAGTACGGGCCGTAAAGATCTCAGTACCTTCTTTTGTACGCATCGCACCAAGACCTGCAGTATAGTCTTCTGCCCCTAATGCCAACGCTACTACTCGAGGATCAGCCTTTGCAATATTATAAGCCTCAAGAATCCCTCGTGGAGTTTCTAGTAAAGCAATGATTTTTACAGGAGTTTGATCAGGTTGTTCAGCTGCAGCAATCATCTGCACTGCTGTATGTATATCTTCTGCACTCTCTACCTTAGGTACCAAAATAGCATCAGGATGACAAGGCACCACAGCTTTAATATCCTCTGCCGCAAAAGTGTCCAGCGGGTTAATGCGGATGACTTTTTCACTACATCCATAATCTACAGTTCTCAAGGCATGTGCAATTAAAAAACGGGCAGCATCTTTTTCACTTGGTGCAACAGCATCTTCCAAATCTAAAATTACAGAGTCGGCACCAAATACACCACCATTTTGCAGCATTCCTGGATTATTTCCTGGAATAAACAACATACTTCTTCTTAATTTCATATCCATTACAGTATTTCCTCCTTAAGGACGGCACCTGCCCGACTGAGCGCCGTCAATACCCGAGCACGAATTGTACAATCAAGAGCGCCACGATCCAGAGCTTTTATATAGATATCATTGCAATCTTGTTCAGCTACTGTTTTTTCTAATGTTAGGCGTATATCTTCACCATATTGAGCCATAACAATGCTTTCTAATTCAATGACTATACCACTGTCTTGCGGACCAGGTGCCACTGTAATCATAATATCACTGGATTCCAAAGTACCTGCCTGAGCAATTTTTACTAAACTTGCCATTTCTTTTACCTCCTTATTAAAACAAGCGCTAACATATCCTATTGAAAGGCAAAGGCACAAAAGACACAAAGGGTACGCAAAAAAGCATTATGATTCTCTTTGCGATCTTTGTGCCCTTTGCGGTTAGTGTCTTTGTCTTGCATTTTTTATTCTTATGGGTACTGTCTTTTAAAAAGACAGTACCCGCTCAATAGTTAGTTATAAAATTTTATAGATTAGCAGCATAACTCACACCAGCAAATCCATCAAGATTTTCATTGACAGGACCTACCAAACCAATAATGAGATAGGTCTCGCTTTTCGGATCATACTTATATTCATGGAATAACCGGAAATTTTCAATTTCTTCAGTATTGCGCACATGGGTCCGTGGCCCAGTACACGCCCAGGAAACGTCTCCAATGTTAATATGCCCTTCATCAGAGTAGCATACATTGACACCTTCATCAATGATTTGTTTAACCTTTTTCTCAACTTCCTTAAGATCAATATCAATCTTCATCGGATATTCCAAAACAAAGCCATGATGTACATCTCGATGTCCAAAAGGTTTTGATACTCCATAATCCTTTAACAAAATGCTTGCAGTCAAATCTTCGGCACTATGGGCCATCTTACGATACTGCAGTGTTTTAATTGACACATCAACAATTTCTTTAGGAAATGGTCCAAACAGATTGGGACGCACTACAATAACTTCGCCACCTATACCAAGCAGTACATCAGCATTAATGCCAAGAGATGGATACAATAAATCAAAATGTTCTATAATGACACGTTTGCCATGAGATAAAGCCTGCTTTACAGCTTCAGCTAATACATGAATTTGCGTAAATGCCAACTCAAAACGAGTGTCCATATGATAAGTATGGCAGGTAAAAAAACCTTTATCAATGTTCTTCAAGAGAGGCAGGGGGCGTAAATTTACCCCGTCATCATCATTTGTCAGCTCCAGCCCAGGAAACATCCCCTTAATCATCGATGATTTACCTGCCCCGGCTGCACCAACAACACCAATTAGTCGATCAAGGGGTGACAGATATCGTTCACTGACTTGCTGCCCCAATACATACATCCGATTACGACCCCGAGGCGCGAAGTAACTGGCATACATTAATTGCTCATGCATTACAGATTTCATTTGTTTACGCCTTCAGTGCTTTACGTACCGCCAAAATACGTTGCATTTCGTTATACACAATCATAAAGCCTTCATCAACGCCCATTCCAGGCTTCGCGAGCATTTGTACTGGTTTAGTTGCCATGGCAAGATGTACACAAACTTGTGCAGAACGATCTGTCTCGTTACAAGTACCACCTTGGTAAGCGCCAACACCTTTTTCTTGACAATAAAGTACAGCTTCAATGGTATTATTGATACCGCCTAAATCAGGAGTTTTTATTTGCAGCATATCGCCAGCATTGTTATCAGCAAAATATTTAATATCTTCTAAAGTATTGCACCATTCATCTGCTACTACTTCTACATTGATCTTTTCTTCATGCAGACGAGCAGTAATCTCTTTCAAAGCTAACATTTGCTTTTCACGATCTTCTACATCCATAGGACCTTCGATACGTAATTTAATAGGAGCAGCTGCTTTTTCCAATTGACGGAAATAAGCTACCATTTTTTCTGTATCATTGTTAAATGCAGCACCAATTGTGCCATACACATCAATATGCATCACTGGGTTATAAGCATCGCTAGTACGTAAGCTTAAGATACGGTTTTTCAGCCAAGTAACATATTCAACTAAAAGTTCACCGTTTTTACCCAGTTTTTCTTCAACATTATTAATAAGAGCATGAGGTAATACTTGGGCTCCTTTGATAATCATCTTATCTGCATTATCATAACGATTATCGCCTGACTGAGTGAAAATATTAATTTCTTCAGTGCTTACAACAGTATTGTATTCTTCAGCAACAACTTCACACATCAGTTTATGTTTAGCTTTAGCCACGGCGTCCAAAATAGCTTGAGTCACGCCATAACGCAATGCAGTATGAATCAACTTACCTGTTTTAGCATCAACCATGCTGTCAACTTCGCCAGCTAATTGTCTAAAGGAAGAAAGCTCACGGCCAACTAAAAGCGGTCTAATTTCCTGTTCAATAACAGGAATAAAATCATCCGCTAAAAATAATGGGTCACGTCCGCCTGCTCCACTGTATTGTACAGCAGCACAATCGCCATAAGCTACTTGTCCATCTTCAAGTACAATCATAACAGATACAGCTTCACCTGATTGACGAATAGAACGAAATCCCGGTGTAACAGTCTCACCGACGTAAGTAAAGCCATCATGCTTGGCACCAGCTTTAATTGCCCGTTGATCATCAAAGTAGAATCCAGTACGACCTTTGGAACATACGACGTTTACAATTTTCATTATTACACTCTCCACTCCATTATTTTACGTTGACAGATAAGAGGCACTCATCCTCTCACCTGTCATCTATCACTTCTAGTTGTTACCTATCTAGGTCTGCCCACTAAGCGACCGTTGGAAATGGCATAGATGTCATCAATAACCATTTGGAAGCTAGCTTTACGACCTTCTGATTTTGCACGTTCATCGATTTTAGCACGGTGGAAATCAACAATATCCTGAGTGAAAGGCAGATTACCTACATCAAATAAACGTACAGCACCATTATTATCACGAGCAGGAAGAATCTTATTTAAAGAATATTGGCTAGGTGCAAATGGCACATCAAGTACGCCTGTCTCAAAGGCTCTAACACTACCAACAGCAAAGTCCCCATTACCAATTTCAAATATTTTATCCAAAATACAACGTGTTTCAGCTTTGATCATAGCCAATTCAACATCAACTTCTGCACTCAATGGGAATGGTTGATCTCTAAGCATATTGATTAATTGTTTGGTTGTACGAAGACCCATAGCATTGGCTTCCTTAGTAGGAATCCCTAATGCTTCATGAGGAGTTTTAACAATAACTTTAGTTGCTTTTGCCAGAGCAGCTGCTGCTGCACCCCAAGAAATTACTGCAAAAGCTTTTGCTTCATCTTGCGGGAAGCCGCCCATCCATTGATGAAATACGGTAGTGATTACACAGTCATTGTAACCATGTTTTACCAAATATTCCTCTGCCAATTGCTCTAGTGCCTTAATGGCCGCAATATCCTGGAACAAGTTACCACACTGACCATAACCTAGAGTAATATTTTTAACACCTTGTTCTGCTGCTAAAATAGCTTCGATAACGGCTACCGCATGAGAAACACAAGGCGGTACCAGTGTACCAGTCAATGGCCCAAATGGTTCCCGATTGATTTCAATACCATGCTCTGCATAGATACCTACTAAACGGTCATTATACTGCCAATCAAAAATAGTTTGTTCTAATGATACACTTTTAGCATAAGGGATATTGTAGGAAATACCGCCCCCCTCATAGGATGTGAAGCCACCAGCTAAAGTGATTTCAGTCAAAAGACGAGCATCTGGCGTGCCGTGACGTACTTGCAACGGTCCTTTTACGCTTTCTACTAATTTACGCACACCATGAACACCATGGTTAACTGCTGGGAAGCCATTTAGCAATGAACGCCCCGCTTTCATGCTTTCCTCAATGGCATTTGCACAATTTTGGTATTGGTTTTGACGAGTATAGCTGTCAATTGTACTTGGCAGAAGATCAGCTTCGCCTTCTGTATGCAGGAAGTTTAAAAGATTAATATGCTCATCGAGCAACGCAACACCAGCGCGAGGCTGAGTTAATGTTTCACCATTCTTCTTAGCTTTTACCAAACGTTTAGCAAATTGCTTTTTCGCAGGAATGGTTTCATGATATTTTACCGCTTCCTCAAAGTCTACATCAGCCCCTGTTGGCCACTGCGTTAATATGTCTTTACGCATAGCATAAAATTCATCATGGGACCACTTTTTATTTTTCAATTCCATAATCATTACCTCCGCACAATATATTTTTTCATCATTCGTATTGCTACATCAGGATATTCGCCGCCTAACAAACCCATTGATGCCATAATATATTCTTCATCAATCCAAAATTCTGGTGATATAGGTTTTAACATATGAGGCGTACTTTCCTCATAGGCAGTACCCATGAGGATGCCCTCAGGCTCTTTGTGATTGACAATAACTCCACCTGTACCAACAACTATTTTAACTGCAGTTAAATCTTTGCCCTTCTGTACAAAGGCCTCCCCAAGGAGGGTAAATACTTTTTCAACCTGACCAACATGGCGTTCTGTCGCTAGACAGGTACAAGCCCTACCCATAGCAATTTCCACTTTGCTTTCCACATCACTTTGGGGCAAATATTCAATGTTCTCTTCTACTTTTTGCATATATGCTTCTACATCAGCCTCAGTAACCACAGCAAAATCTGCAATCATTTTCGCCCCGGCAGCTTTAAACAATGCTGTTGCGCTATATCTCATACCCAGGTCACCTTCTACCGTACGCTTGGCAAAAGGCTCAGGCAAACCCTTGAGAGCTACATTTGCTCGATTCGGGTCACCTTTTGCAATGGAATAGACATCTGTAGTAGCACCACCAATGTCAATAACCATCAAATCACCTAAGCCAGATTCATAAGAAGTACCTTTGCCTAGTAGATCAGCAGCTTTCAATACGGCAGCCGGTGTCGGCATTACCATATGATCTACAAACTGATTGGCCTTATTTAAACCTTTTGCTTCCACAATACGCCGTAAAAATACGTTGCGTATCGTCTCGCGAGCTGGTTCAATATTGAGCTCATTAAGTCGTGGCATGACATTTTCAGTATGTACCACTTCTGTCATGACTTCAGATAAGATCTTCACGACTTGAGGTGCTGCTGATTTATTACCAGCAACAATGACTGGTATATCTTTACCTAATGTTGTCAGCATTTTAGCGTTATGGAGAATGACTTCCTTATTACCGCCATCAGTACCACCAGCAAGCAAAATAATTTCCGGATTCAGAGCAGCAATTTCTTCAATCTCATACTCGCTTAATTCATTACCATAGACGCCCATGATTTTCGCTCCAGCACCAAGTGCTGCGCGTTTAGCAGCCTCAACTGTAAGTTCAACTACCAGTCCAATGGCTACCATTTTCAATCCACCAGCAGCACTAGAACAGCCCAGTACTTTAGCAAATTCCAATTTTCCAGCCTTAGAAAACAGTTCATCAAGCGCCTGATTAAGACCATCCATAATGTCAGTTTCTACAGTAGTAATTCCACGAGCAGTACCGAGTACTATTTCGCGTTCAACATCTACTGCTGTAATTTTGGTATAGGTA
>Ga0316600_10000376_pt1 | contig 22457 bp, 23 predicted proteins | sample OWC_soil_day5_CT_FD_207652 | JGI IMG/M metagenome (GOLD analysis project Ga0316600, IMG submission 207652) | Wetland soil microbial communities from Old Woman Creek delta, Ohio, United States - OWC_soil_day5_CT | ecosystem: Environmental > Terrestrial > Soil > Wetlands | place: USA: Ohio... | reverse complement strand
ATTCCATTGCAGGGTTTGTCGCAAAGAACCTCAAGACCGTCAACATTCCCGACGTCCATGAGATCCCTTCTGTTGTGCCCTACACCTTCGATTCCTATTTTGACAAGCGGGCCAAGTACAGGACCCTCTCCATGCTCACCGTACCCATGACCAACCAGCGAAAAGACCTTCTGGGGGTGATGCAGCTGATCAACGCTCTCGACGACAAAGGGAATGTGGTTCCCTTTTCTCCCTCAGATGAATCCCTCATCGGCCACTTTGCCACAACCGCCGCCCTTGCCTTGGCCCGGGCCCAGATGACCCGAAATATTATTTTGCGGATGATCAGCATGGCCGAGCTGCGGGACCCGAAGGAAACAGGTCCTCACGTAAACAGGGTGGCCGCTTACGCCGTTGAAATTTATGAAACATGGGGTGCAGAAAAAGCCCTGCCTGCAAAAGAAATCGAACGTAGAAAGGACTCCTTGAGAATGGCGGCGATGCTCCATGACGTGGGCAAGGTGGCGATCAGCGATCTCATTCTCAAGAAGGCTGACCGCCTGTCTCCGGAAGAGTTTGCGATCATTAAAAGCCACACTTACCTCGGCGCCCGGCTCTTCAAAAACATGCAGTCGGATTTCGAGGAAGTGGCTGCCCAAGTAGCTTTGAACCATCACGAAAAATGGGACGGCACCGGTTATCCGGGCCACCTGGATCCTTTTTCAGCAAAGACCCTCCCGGGATATGAGACGGCGAACGGTGCGGCTCTCCCCAAGAGGGGAGAAGAGATCCCTCTCTATGGCAGAATCGTGTCTGTCGCGGATGTTTATGATGCCCTGAGCTCCAAAAGGTCGTACAAAGAAGCTTGGGATGAAGACAGGGTGATCGAGGAAATGCGCCGCCTTTCCGGGAAGAGTTTTGACCCTGAGGTGATCCATGCCTTCTTAGATTGCCTGGACACGCTGAAGGCCATTGCCGAGCGTTACCCGGATGCCGAGGGGGAATAAATCAGTAGGCAGTAAGTCATCAGTAACCAGTGAACCGTGAGCGGTTATCAGCAAGGAGCAGAAGGCCAAATTGCATTTGCGGTAAGTCTTCACCGCCGAGACGGCCGACAAGAAGGAACTCCCACCCGACCTGCCTCGGGTGTATGGTTCTTAAACGATTTGACCCTCGGCGCCATCTGCGGTGGAACTTAGAATTCCACGATGGGGCGCACTTCCGTGACCCTGAACCGGACCGCAGCGTGGATCATGTTCGCCGCCTGTTTCCCGGCCGCCTTTGCAATGCCCGCTTTGACCTCATCGAAGAAACCACCTCCGCTCTCAAGATCCACCACCTCGAGATAGACTCTTGCGCCTTTCCAGTCCATCAGCGTCTTGCCAGGCTCCATCACAATGAATACCGCCTTGGGGTTTTCCTGAAGATTTCGGAACGTGCGATTTCTCCCGATCCCCATGATCACCGTGTTTTCGTCGATCATTTGAGGGGAACCGAAGACCGCCACGTTGACCTCTCCTTTTTTGTTCGCCGTGCTCAGCACCCCGATCCTCGGTTTTTTATTGAAAAGCTCCGTCACTTCCTGTCTGTTCATATCCATCCTCCCAGGTTGGTTGTTTTTTCCTATACCGGCTTCTACCATGTTCCCTCACCGGCTGCAACTGGTCGTCTCCCGCCCTGATCACCACTGCCTTCACATGCCGCTCAATGCTCCTCACCATCCCCGTCATTCCCTCACCCTGCTGCTCACCTTCGTACTTGAACCCCAGTTCCCCTTGTGCCATCATTTAATTTCACCTCGTTGATGATAGATTTGTAAACAAGTGCGAGGCGAAACACAAAGGGCCCGAAATATCCGTTGCAGAATCCGGGTGGCCTGAAGTTTTAGGGGAAATTGACAGAAGCCTCTCTTTCCCAGATACTGCAAATCTGCCCAATGGATAAGGTGCTTGTGAGGTTTGATCCGATAAATGGTTTTTGAAGGTTTTACAGAGTTCGAAGGCTATAAGATCTGGTATCGGGTCGCTAAATCGGGCAATTCTCATCCCAATACACCATTATTGCTCTTGCACGGGGGACCTGGCTTGGGCAGCGACTATCTCGAACCGCTTGAACTCCTTTCGAAGCAAGGACGGACTGTCATCCGCTTCGACCAGCTTGGCTCTGGAAGGTCAGATCGTCCGCGAAACCTCTCGCTTTGGAGCATGAAACGCTTCGTAGAACAGACTGAATCTATTAGAAAGGCGCTGGGGTTGGATCGCGTCCATCTTTTGGGCCATTCATGGGGAGGCATGGTGGCGCTCGAATATATTCTTGCTAACCCCTTGTGCGTCCAAAGCGCTTGCTTGTGCAGCTCGGTGGTCAGCGTCCCACTCTGGGCCCAGGAAGCGCACCGGCTTCGCTTATCGATGCCTCCCCGCGTCTCCAAGGCTCTGGACCGGTGCGCAAGATCATTTCCTCCGCTTAAGCCGCCTGAGCCCGGGGCGAAACCCGCGCGTTCTTGGACTCAAGAGAAAATCGACCGCCGGGCAAGGATCATGAGGGTTCTTTTCCCGTTCATTTCTCACCCCCTCGCCTCCGCGCTTGCCTCCTTGATTTCGTACCTACCAATACTTCGGCTTCGGTCTGTCGCGTACCGAACCCTGAGCATCCAATTCTCTCTAAAGCATGGGTGTCGCCTCCAGCCAACGCCCTTCGCCATATTCAGAATGCAGGCGGGGAGCAACGATGATATCCATGCAACGCTAATGGGCCCGACCGAGTTTTACCCTACAGGAATCCTGAAGGACTGGGATATCAGGCCGCGCCTTTCCCAAATTCGCTGTCCTACCTTGATCCTTTCTGGCCGCTATGATGAGGCGACCCCCCTACAAATGGCGTTTCTAAAAAGCGGGATCGCTGATTCTCAACAGATTATCCTTGATCAAAGCTCGCACTGTGGAATGTGGGAGGAGCCCGACAAATACCGGGCCGCGATCGGGAACTTTATCAGACGCGTGGAATCTGCACATGCTTAGTGTTCATCCTTACATCTGTAGCTGATGAGTTTCTCAATGGTGTTGTCCCTGACCCTGACGGCATAAAGCCGATCAAGCTTTATCCGTAAGAACAACGTTCTGGTGGGCATGGGGATTGTGCCCCATGCCTACTCTTCCCGATCTGGAGAACCAGGCCGCATTATGACTTGAGTTGGTAAACGCTTCCGGAGGAACGCAATTCAAAATTGCAATATAACGATAAGGGGTCTGCGTGTCCCCGGAGACCTTGACGTCTTTTGAACGGAGTTATAGAAGCATGTAACCCGGTTCTGGAACGATTACTGAATGGATATTCTGCGGTATGTTTGACGACGATTTTGAAAAAGAGAAGCGCAAACTGGTGTTCAAGGAGGTTGCTCGTGTAATAAAGGAGCACCCCAAAAACTACATGGAGAAGCTTGCAGAGTTGGGCTTCAGGCGGGTGGACGATGAAGTGGACGAGGAGGCGGTTGAGGAGCGGGCGGCGACGATTCGCTCTGATAACGAGCGATACCTCGTGGGGTATTTGGAGGGCGACACAGGCCTCTCAGACCAGATTCTGAACACATATCTCGCTGAGAAAGACTCGGATAACCTGAACTATCCGCTGTTCAGGGGGTACTTCAAGAAGGGTAATGACAGGCTTAAAGAGCTTTTGATGTATGGGCTTAAGAAGCACCCGACGGATATCGGCCTTCTGAGCGACCTCGCCTATTACCATGAGTTTCGGAATGTCCTGGGCGAGCTGATTGAGGCTTACATGACGGCCTGTGGGACAGAACATGACCTTGAGAGATTCAGCCATTTGGTGATGAGTTTCTATCTGGTGACTGAGCCGGACGGGTTTGATGCGCTGCATGAATTGGAGCAGGTATGCAGCCGGGGCTCCGATGAATGGGACGCCATCCAGAGCGTCCGGGCGATACTGAAGTCCAATTCTGAGCCTGAAGATATAGAATTCTGACGGGCATCGGAGGGAAGTGCCTGTCGGATGATGGGCCACGATAGCACTGGAACTGTTCCGATTGCATCGATCATGCGTCGGCTTTTGACAGGCTATGCGGTGAAGTTCAATAGGAGACATCACCGATACGGGCATCTTTTTCAGAACCGCTACAAATCGATTCTCTGTGAGGAGGATCCCTATCTCAAGCAACTTGTCGCATACATCCATCTCAACCCGGTCAGGGCAGGAAAGGTTGAGGATGTGGCGGCATTGAAGGCATACGCTATCCAGCATCCGGTCAGGACCTCAAATCCCTCATCCTCGGTTCAGAAACCGAACTCAGGATTGTGCTTCACGGCTATGACGAGCTCGGCAGGCAGGTGAAAATCCCGGTCAGCGTGTTCTAGAATCGCAAAGTATTTAAACCCGTGCTTCCATTGATGGCGGATGCCATCGTCCCTCTTTTTGCCGCTCGACAGGTTTCAGCCGAGCGAGATTCTGTCGCAATATTCAGAGTGGGTGTATTTCACGCTGATTCTGGTCTTTTTCGTTTCCGTCGCCGGCAGCACGCTGAGGAAGCATTTCGACAAGCCCTATGTGAAACCGCTGATTATCTCCGTCGGCCTCATGCTGACAGTGGGCGTATTTCGGTTCAAACAGCAGGTCGTAGAGGTTTTCGAAGGCTGGGGCATCCTTGGCACGATCTTGTTGGTGGTTATGGTTGCGACGGTTCCCTACGGGCTGTGCAGGGGCTTTGGTCTATCCAATCCGAGAGCCTTCGCCCTGACCTATATTCTGATCTATGTCCTGTCTTGGGTAAAGTTCCCCGGTTTCTATGAGACGCTGGTTGACAGCAATTTCGGACTGGTCAACCTGATTCTGCGCATCGTTTTCCTTGTCGCCGTGTTCAATGTTTTCAAGCCCGGCGAGCTCTTTTCCTTCTCGAAGGGCGATTTGGTTTCCGACGGGCCTGTAGCGCGAGAGATAGACCGGGAAATAGCGGTCGAGAATCAGGAGAGGGAGATGGTGGGTGAGGGTGCTGAGAAAATGACCAGGATCGAGATCCGCACAGTGGAAGACATCGAAAAAGCTCTTTCCGAGATTGAACGCATCATCGAGGCCAATAGAAACAACCTTCCGCGAGGGGAGCGGGAAAGGATCGCGGGCATACTCAATCAGATTGGGAAGGATGAGAACATCTTCAGGGACAGCATCCGGAGCCTTCAGAAGCTCTTCCAGCGCCTCGACGTTGTGGATGCCCATCATTACCAGGAACTCAAAGAGCGATTGGCAAAGGCAACCGGCAAGGAGAAAAAGCTTCTGACCGTGGAGCTTGAAGCACAGGAGGAAAAGCTCAGACTGGAAAAATCCATATTCGAATTGGAAGGAAGGCTCGGGCAGGGCCTTAACTCGCTCCATCAGTTGCTCAGCGCAGCCGTTGACCGCATTCGGAGATCACCCTACCCGTATGATGCCAAGGGACCATTATCCCAGGCACGGGTTGTGCTCACCGCGATCCTGGCCTTTATCAAAGAAGCCAAAGCGCTGGAGGATAAGCTCGTGGCTCTGGTCAAGGCGGAACGGAAGCTCCTGAAAAAGGAGCGGGGTGTCGCATGAGCGGATTGCTTCTTGAAGCACTATGCCGCCCCGAGCCTTCACGGACATCCCCTCAGAATCGATGATCTAGCCAGTCGGCGAATATCGGGTACTCCTTGGGGAAGGCCGCCATCCGATCCCCTGGCCAAACGACTGAGTCTTTTAGGACTGACCTGTGATTGACCATGACGAGGTTCACGTTCTCCAGCGGTATACCAAGGAGTCTCAAGATGTCCGAGATCGGCGCTGGAGCATGAAGGGGGAGGTCAGCATGGCATTCTCCACCCTGGCCCATATTTGTCGCGAGAGATCCGAAGAAAAAGACATCGACCGTCATATGTGCCTCCTGATAGCTTCCAACGATTCTCCCACTGTTCTCCGCTTATGTCCTTGACCTAAATCAAGATCGGAAGAACCTCGGCCGGTTCCTGTCGTTATGACTCAGGGGTTTGAATTCGGAACCCAGAAGAAATTCATATTGGGAAAGATCCAAAATCACTTGCCATTTCGACTTTGTTTACTAAAATTAAGAGGTACGGTGATGCAGTTCGGCTATCTGCATACCTCAATAATGGAGACCATTTCATGTATGAGCGGGGGGTCATAAGGCCGCCGAGCGAGGCCCGGAGCGTCCTCGTCAGGGTCACCAGGAACTGTCCCTGGAACCAGTGTCTTTTCTGTCCTGCATATAAAGGCGTAAAGTTCTCGCGGCGCACTGTGGCGGAAGTCAAGGCAGATATCGATGCCATGGCGGAGGAGTATGGGAAGCACGCTGAGATGATCAAAACGGCATTCCTGCAAGATGCCGACAGCCTTATCCTGAAAACGGACCAGATTCTTGAAATACTCCGGCATCTGAAGACCAGGTTTCCCAGCCTTGAGAGAGTCACGACCTATGGGCGGGCGACGACGCTGAAGCGCAAGAGCGTTGAAGAGTTCATTCAATTGAAGGAGGCAGGGCTGACGAGGATTCATGCAGGCTTGGAAAGCGGTTCTGAAAAAGTGCTCAAGATGATCAAGAAGGGAATCACGCCTGAGGATATTGTCGAAGCGGGTAGGAAAGTGATGGCGTCCGGCATCTCCCTTTCGGAATACATCATGCCGGGTGTCGGCGGCCGAGCATTGAGTGATGAGCACGCCCGTGAGACGGCTCGTCTGCTCAACACAGTCAAACCTGATTTCATAAGGGTCCGCACCTTTGCGCTTCATCCCCAATCGCCGATGAAGAAGATGGTGGACACAGGCACCTTCCTGCCTATGACGGATGAGGAGATCGTTGCCGAAATTAGACTCCTCGTCTCATGCCTCGACGAAATTCACAGCTATTTCTCCTGCGGCGATTACAGTCCCAACCTGCTCATGCAGGTGAACGGATACCTGGACCAGAAAAAGGCCGACATGCTCGGTGAACTCGACGAATTCCTTTCTCTTACACTCGAACAGAAAAAGGTCTATACGCTGATCAGACGGTCCAATTCGATGAACTACCCGGTCGAGATCGTCTTTGATGAGAAATTGATGAAAGAGGTACTGCCTGAAATCGAAAAGTTGGAGCGGGGCAACCCTGATGGATTTAACCGCTATATTGAGACGCTCATGTCGTACATGATCCCTCAGCCTCAGACGGACGAAGATTGGAATTGAAGCCCACGCATGCAAGAACGGTTTTCTTGTCCAACGCTTTCTCTATGGATCGCTTACAACCGTCTCGGCCATGGTGTGGCCCCTCGCTCTCACTCTATCGCAATCGCCCAACCAAACCAGATATTGGGCAGATCTCTGGAAACGGGGATATGCGCTGAGTCAGACTTATCCAAGGTTTTCCGGACGGCTGATATCCTGCGGGTCCGGTAAGGTATCGCAATTTTCGGGTGGGAGCGCAGATGGTACCTTGAAGGGACTTCTAAAGTGAAGAATAACGTATCCTCGCTCGTTCAGTAGGTGCTGGAAACGATTTGCCCCTTTCGACCCCGTCAGGTTACCGCTCTCCCGCTCGGCGGTTCCCTCTGCGGGCTTTTCTTTCTTGACCTAGGGCATCTGCCGCAAGCATGGCATCAAGGACTTTTCTTGGGGTGATCACGCCCGCTTCGTGATGGATGGGCTGGCCCGGAGCGCAGGCCTTTTCAGCCGCCTCCATCAGTTGTCTCCGGTCGGCATTTCCAATGCCGATGTCCGCAAGCGTCGTCGGCAAGCCGACCTCCTCACAGAATGATAAAACGGTTGCTATCTCGTCCGCCGACGCGTCTGTAAGGTGGAGGCCGGCTAAAACGCCGAAGGCGACTTTTTCGCCGTGGTAGAACGAATGGGTTTCGGCCAGCGCCGTGAGGCCATTGTGAACGGAATGGGCAGCCGCCAACCCGGCGCTTTCAAACCCGATTCCGCTCAACAGGATATTTGTCTCCACAATGCGGTCGAGGGCCGGCGTCACGATGTGTCTCTCGCTGGCGAGTTTCGCTGCCGCGCCATGGCTCAGAAGCGTTTCATAACAGAGCTTAGCGATGCCAAGCCCTACCGTTGTGCCATACCCGCCGCACTCATTCGCCGATTGGGTGCGCTCGCAGGATCTGGCCTCGAACCACGTCGACAGCGCGTCTCCCATCCCGGCCACGAGGAACCGTGTCGGCGCAGCCGCGATGATCCCCACGTCAACGAGCACCGCCGCCGGGTTCATTCTTTGATAGCACACGGAATCGAAGACCCCGTCCTTTGAGTACAGCACCGCGCACCCGCTGCACGGAGCATCGGTCGAAGCGATCGTGGGGACGATGATCACCGGTATGTCTGCCCTATCAGCGGCGATTTTCGCCGTGTCAATGGTCTTGCCTCCGCCCATGCCGACAAGAACATCCGCATGCGTTTGAGCGATGAAGGAGGACAACCGGCTCAACTCATCCTCGCAACACTCCCCACGGAACACTTCGATGGGGATGGCCCGAGCGCTCCAGTCAACAGCGCATCGGGGAAGCACCTTGTCGTTTGCCGAAGGCGAAGCCAAGATCAGCCCCTGTTTGCCCAGCAAATCCATCAGTGCGGGCAATTCGCCTATAGCGCCAACGCCTTGGATGTATTTCCCTGGAAAGACTGCTTTCTTGAACATCGAGGTCTCCTTCGTTCTTGATATGACCTGCCCCGGTTTTATACCATTTTTTCATTTAGAGTTGAACCGAATTCCGACACGCTTCGTAGCAGGCGAGGCGGTTGAAACCTCATCGGTGCATTCGGTTTCGCGGACAGAGCTAAGGCGCGCCCCTACCGAAGCCCTAGCAGACTGATTGAATTGCCCTACCGGCATAGCACAAGAGGAGTGTACTGAAGAGTCTGTGTGCCATAGGGGAAGCGAACGAATAAGCTTTGATCTCCCGGGCATCATCCAAGATAATCTTCTTGACTTCTGACGGGTTATCCTCGAATATTTTTCGTGAATTCTTTTACCAATCTAGGTTCACCTAGCCTTTTCTTCGAGGTTTTCATGAAGTGGACCTGTCTCAAAATGCCCCACCCTTGCCTCTCTAAGGCCAATGCCTGAGCGGACGCGAATGCGATCTCGGAGAAAGTGAAACCAGTTAAAAGAGGGCCGTGAAAGGGTGTTGCTCTTAGTGTTTTCGTTTCATAAAGACAATTATCCTTGCTTCGCACAAGAGAGAAAGGAACAAACAGGAAAGCGAGATGAATGCGTTGGAAAATTTCCATCGGTGGTTGAAGGGACTATTACTATTTAGCTGCCTTCTCCCGTTTGTATCGAGAGGACCTGTGTTTGCTCAATGCACCCTTACGGGCTCGGAATACCAAGTCAATACGTATGTCCAGGATTTTCAAGATAGCGCGTCAGTTGCAGGTCTGACGGGGAGTGGGTCCCTGGTCACTTGGGAGGGATCTGGCCATGATGGCAGTTGCAATGGTGTTTATTGCCAGAGATTCTCCTTCAGGAATAGACTGGTTCTGAACTTTGGCCCAGGCTATGGTCTGTATCAGTACGACCAGGCTGGAGGGTGGAAGCAGTGGAACACGGTCAGTCCTTCGGATATGGTGACGGTTGACCTCAACGGAGACGACGCCGACGAACTGATCGCTGCGTTTCCAGGCTACGGCCTCTACATAAAGGATTCAGCCAATGACTGGCAACCAATTAACACCTTCATCCCTGAGGGCATCATCAGCTTCCGCAACGGCATCGCCTGCGATTACGGAAGTGCATACGGTCAGTGGCTCTGGGATCGCACCCGGGGCTGGCGACAGATCAACGCCTTTGACCCGGGCAAGATGATTGCCGCGGATATTGACAGAGACGCTGAGGATGAGCTTGTCACCAGCTTTGTTGGATATGGCTTATACTATTATGATGTCCCTGGTGTCTGGACGCAGATCAACACTGTCATTCCCGAACACATGATCCCATTGAATAGCGGCATCGTTTGCGACTTCGGTGCTGCCCATGGGCTCTGGTATTGGACCCAGGCCGGTGGATGGGAGCCCTTGAATGCCGTGGACCCCGAGCAGATGCTTGCAGTCGACATTAACAATGACGGGACGGATGAACTAGTCGCTTCTTTCGATGCTTATGGGCTTTACTGGCGCTACGAAACCGGTCCTTGGACGCCTATTAATACCGTCATCCCTGAGAACGTGATCCGCTTGAATAGCGGCCTCGCCTGTGATTTCGGGGCTACGTACGGACTTTGGATCTGGACGCAGACTGGCGGGTGGGTGCAGAGGACACCGCTTGATCCCGAGCAGATGACGGTCGTGGACATTGATAAGGATAGTGTGGAGGAGTTGGTGGTTTCTTTCAGCGGTTATGGACTTTACTCTTTTGATGAGACCGATAGCTGGCAGCTGCTCAATGCTGTTGTTCCTGTGGACATGAAACCCTGCATCTACAAACCAGACTACGTTCCGTGCCTTAGCGACGACACCTGTATGGACGGCCAGGTGTGCGATCGATCCGAATGTCTATCCTGTTGCCCCGGTTCTACCGGTGTGTGTATCGACGTCTGCTGCGGACGATGCCAGGCAAAACCAAGCTGCAAAGACCAGACCTATTCGCGCGCTTGTAGGGAAGACGCCGATTGCACTTGTGGGATAAACGTGATTACCAAAGAGTGCGATTACGGTATTGCCGAATGTATCAATGAGTTGCAACAGTGCCCCGACTTTTGCACCGGGATCGCCGGGAACCTTGAGATAGTCTGCAAAGATAACCAGTGTGTTCAAGTAGTGAAGCCTACCGGTTGCACAACAGATGCGGATTGCAGGTATGGTGCTGAGTGGTGTGAAGACGGCGCCTGTGTCGCCTGTGATAACTCCGGTGTGTTTTGTGACCTGTACTGCAAAAACGGCATGATTGACCGTCGCAATGGCTGCCAACCCTGCATATGCAGACGAGACTACGTTCCATGCCTCAGCGACGAAGCCTGTGGGGACGGCCAAATCTGCGATCGATCCGAATGCCTATCCTGTTGCCCGGGTTCTACCGGGGCATGTATTTTGGCCTGCTGCGGCAAGTGCGTAGACAAACTGGGCGGCTTCTGCGGGTGGTCCAGCAATGCCTCCTGTGCTTCCGATGCTGACTGTATGACCGGCGGCTGCTCGGGTCAGGTATGCCAGTCGATAAATGAGGAACCTGTTATCACGACCTGTGAGTGGACGGAATGCTATAGTGCGGAGGCGTACGGAGTTATCTGCGGCTGCATAAATGCAACGTGTCAGTGGAGGTAAGGTGATATCCGCTTGACCCGATATGTCGTTATTCCAGTTCCTTCGGCTTTGTCAGTTCTTTGTATTCGGTGGTGTGCACGCGGATATCAATCTCTCTGCCGAAATCCTCGTGATCTTGATGTTCGGTAGCGCCGCTGACGAATCTTCCGAGGCATAATCTGATGAATTGAATGGGCACGGCCACGCTCAGAGCCAGGACAGGTTTTAGCGGCCAGAGAGTGCGCAGCATTGTCTGGGAGCTATGCAAAAAAGGCAAGATAAAGAGGGTAGATCGGGGGCTTTACAAGATAGTTCGATAACGGCGGGCTGATTATTCCCCGCGGCTGCTGGCACCTTCCTTTTCTGCGAGGAGCCTGAATTCGACAGCCTGCTTCAGTGCCTCAGGCCACCAGCCGTCAAGTTTTCTGAAAAAGACTTGGCTTCCACGGATGTCATACTGGAATTCAGCCAGATCTCTGTGGAGGCCGATGTCAGCAATCTCGCAGTCACCGGCACAGATAACGTTTTCGGGCCGTTTCCCGACTTTGATTTCCTGAAGGGAAAGCTGGTGCTTTTCGGCCAGCAGTGTGACCCGTTCGGCATTAAGCGTCTTGACGAGCGAGGCGTCAGCCGAGTCGATGGCATGAGCTTTTGCGACCTCGATAACAGCTTTGACCGATTTGTCGCAGTTTAAGAGGTCACGGCCGAGCGATGCGGGATATCCGTCCCAGTGTGTGGCGAGCATCGGCTCGCCGTCGATTCTGATGATGGCTCGTGTTCCGATTTTGACCAACTCCTAGATCTATACTCCCCCCTCGGCGGGCTTGCTTTTCTCCTTTTCCAGATGCTCTTCCAGCCATGTCTCGTAAAGGAGGTCTTCCCAGTCGAACGGTTCAATGCCCTCATTGTCGGGGACGGCTGTATCAACGACGACTTCTTCCTGCTCCATCTCGGCACCTCCGGGTCTGCTTCTGAGACCAACCACGTGCAGGGGTTGGTCTCAGGCCATAGTAGAATTCGCTTTTGAAGCCGGTTTAGGCCCTAGATTGGCAAAAGCAGTGTTTCAATGGTGACCTTTACGCTATGGAAAGAATCTGGTAGAGATTGATTTGTCTAGGTCCGCGTCCATTTATGGTCTGTTTTGGGCGCCAAACGGAAAGGAGTCCGACTTGACGAGACAGAAATGCACCGCCAGGCAGGGTCAATATCTGGCCTATATCTACTACTACACCAAGGTGAACGGCATCCCGCCGGCAGAAGCGGATATTCAGAGGTATTTCCGGGTTTCACCGCCATCGGTGCATCAGATGATCCTTACGCTCGAAAAGGAGGGTATGATTAGCAGGGTTCCCGGACAACCAAGGTCCGTTCATGTGCTTCTTCCTTCCTGGGATCTGCCTCCGCTGGAATAGCCCAAACAGGGGCCATTGATGCGATTGCCGGTATCGTCCACAACGACGTGTCGTTAATTTGCCTAGCGATCTCCCCAACCTTCTTCCACCGAAAGGTTAATATAGGTGTAGTCCTTTTGTCCTAGCCACAATCTCAATCTTGGACGTATTTCGGCACGAGTATGTGCACGGCAAGGTAACAGGCAAATACCGGCTTGAGAATGGGAACCTCGGTCTAATAGTCGAGGATGCCGCCTCTCGAAGGCGCTACCATGTCGAGTTCAGAGACAATTACATGGGCGAGAGTGTTGCGAGAGACCCTGCTGCGGATGCCCATGTGGTAGAGCTTTTTCTGGGCTGCCCTGAGGCAGACCTGGATGTCTCTGAGGCTTTCGCGATAGGTGAGTTGGGCAAAGGCCAAGCAGAGAAACTGGTCCCAGCAAGAAAAGCTCTGGATCTTGTAGTTGCCGTGGTAGCGCTGTACGCATTGGCGAAACTCGTGGATGGGGAGGAAATCCATCAATTGAGAGAAAATAGTCCGACCAGTATTCATCAGCCATCTCCTTCTGCAGGGGTGCAGAAGTATGGTATTTTGGAAAACCGGAGTTCAAATCGATTACGGTCATTTTCCCTTGTAGAACCTCGTTAGATGCGGGTTTCGGCCGTTTTCACAATCAAACGTTGGGACAGTAGTGATAGCAAATATTGAGTAACGATTTCGCCAAAACAGCCAGCGCATAAGGGTGACAGCGAAGACAAAATTCCTCTTCTTTTCTGAGGCCCGATTTGATATTCTGAAATGTACGGCTTCTCAAGGTTCAATCTGAATCTTGAGTGTGCCATGGATAGCTGGTAGGTCCCCACTGAGGTTCTTACCAGCTATTTCTTTCTGAATCCGTTGCACTCTTCTTCGGAAAGTCTTCTATCAGCGTTTCCGATTTCCGAGTAGCCGCCTTCCGGGCAGGTGCTGTCCTGGTCATTGAAGTGGACACAGTTGCGGCAGCATCTCCTATCCTTTGCCGTACCCTCATCTAGGTGGGCGTAGTCCTTATAGATCTCAGGATGTGTGCACCTCAGGCAGTTTCTGTGGTGCAGGTCTCCGGTTCCGAGTTCTTTGACGATTTCGCCATTGATTTCGAGATGGGTGATGGTCTCGTCAACGAGGAAGATCCTACTGCCGCACTTTTTGCATCTCATATTTACCACCTCGCAGGGGTATCAAGCGCCACATCCTTCTGAGCGGAGGGCTCCACAGCACCTTCAGAGCCAGAGGGGTCATCTTTGTAGATATGGCCGATCGGCTCAGCGCCGATGAGGTCAGCCACGACTATCTGATCGCCGACAAACTTGTACAGGTCATCCTGGTACATGGTTTTTCGCTCTTTCTCTTCTCTCTCCCAGTCCCATTTGGAGGAGAAGGTAGGCGGGTCATTATAGTTCATGTGGCCCATTGTCTGGCCGTTGGCTTGCATCATGGACTTTATCTTGCGGGCATTGAAAAAGATGTTATCGGTTCCGCAGTGCCGGATGTCGCCCCGGAAGAAGAACTCGCCGTTATGCTTGAGGACGGTTGTCGAGCCCAGTTTGAAATTCGCTGCAAAATAGCGTTTCCGGTCTTCCCGGTCCCTGAGCAGGTTCACTTGGCTGTCTTTCACGCGCCAGCCCTCATCCGCAGGACGCTGTTCTATCCCGTTGTGCCTACTGCCCGACCCTTCACAGATGTTCATTCTCGGTCACCTCCGCGCTCCGTGTTCTTCGACAGGAGCGATTGTCCCTACCGCATCCAGGGTTTCCTTCTTTAGGTCTATCGCCTCCCTCTCTGCCACGTATTCCGCGATGATCGGCAAATGGTCCCAGAAAAGTTGCTCGCAATAGTCGTTTGCGATCTTTCTGGCGATCTCCCGCATCATGTCATCGGTGATCTTTGCCATCTGCTCATCGGTCAAGTGGAGTGCCTCTTTTATGTCCAGCCGGTGCACCGAGGTTATCGGAAAGAACCCGTCTTCGCAGTCCATTGTTCTCACGCTCCGTGTTTTTTGAGAAACACCGGGCGGGCTTATACCCACCTCGTCATGCCCAGACCGACACATTGAGCCCCTTTGCCTTTGCTCGCTCGCAGAACTGGATGAGCAGGTCCAATTGCTGCAAAGTCACCTGCCGAGTCATGCCTTCGAAGCGCCATCCCTCGTTTTCCGCATGGGATTTCACCAGCCGCAGGATGTCGAGCTTTTGCTCAATTCGACCGTCGCTCTTTGTAAACCTCGCGGCGCCGGCGAGCTTTTCCCCAATCGAGTCGAGGGATGCAGCCATGCCGATACTCCCGACCCGGACTCCGCACATTGAAGCCATGAATCCGGCCACCATCTCAGGCTTTTCCCAGATGGCATAAGGGCATCCGGCGCAGGCTTTGATGTGCTCATCCTCGTTTTGAACGCCCTTGTTGGGTCGTGGGCATTTGACATCTGCAAACCAGTCAGTTCCGATTTCGACCACCTCCGGCCTCTTCTATGACTTAGAAGAGGCCGCACGGTTGGTTTACAGGGGCTGAAGCATGTGTTACTTTTCGTGCAGAGACTATCTGTTAGGACCAAGCAATGGCAAAACACCTGATCGGCACACTCGGGGAAAAGAACGTTCACGCTGCGCTGAAGGCCTGGTATGCCCGTCCGGGCGATGAGCTTGAAGTGGAAGTGGACGGCTTCCATATTGACATCGTCCGCGGTCCGGTCCTTGTGGAGATCCAAACGAGCAATTTCTCGTCGCAAAGACGAAAACTGGAAACTCTCATTGAAAAACACCCGCTGAGACTTGTTTTCCCTATCGCTCTTGAGAAGTGGATCACGCGGCTCGGCTCGGACGGAATGACTACGCTTGGCCGACGGACGTCACCGAAGAAAGGGAATATTTTTCAGGTCTTTAAGGAACTGGTGAGCATCCCGGGCTTGATAGTGGAAGACGGCTTTTCTTTGGAGGTGCTTCTTATTCGTGAGGAGGAATTCCGCTGCGATGATGGCAAGGGCAGCTGGCGGCGTAGGGGATGGAGCATCTGCGACCGCAAATTGATTGAAGTGGTAGGCCACCATGTCTTCCAAACGCCAAAAGACTTCCTGAAGCTGCTTCCGCGGAAGCTCAAAAATCCGTTCTCGACACTGGAGTTGGCGAGCGCAATTGAGCAGCCACACTGGCTTGCGCAGAAGATGGCATACTGCCTGCGGCATATGGGAGCTATCCAGGTCAAAGGGAAAAGAGGCAATGCGTTGCTCTATTCCCCTTGTAGACTCGATGCAATGTAATGGCCGATCTCCCCTGTGACTACCGCCTGTGTGGTCCCAGTCGCGGGAGTTATTGTGCCCACCCGCATAAATTGCTGCATAAAGTATAAGGAACGGAGTATAAAGGATTGGCGTTATCGTTTTCAGCGTTTCGCCTCAGACGTACTTGCTGGCCGATGAATAAATGAGGTCTTATCCCATAAACCGCATGTAGTGGGCTTTTTCAAAATGATCCCAGACTTCGCCACCTCTCCACTCTTTGTCGCCGCCGTGGTGCTTGCCACGCTCGGCATGATCCTCGTCTTTGCTGGCATCGCAGCCCTTTTCCGCCTCCGCCCGATTCGCTTCACGCTGCGCACACTCGCCGGACTTCTGTTGGTCGCGCTTGGTGCGCTGGCCGGAACGATATCAATCGGCGTTCAAGGCTACCAGGCGCTGACCCACGAGGCGCTCGCTGCCCACCTAAAGGTTCTTCCTCAAGGGCCACAGAGTTTCCAGGCGACGCTGCGCTACCCTGACGGCAGGGAGGTGACCTTCCAGCTCGCTGGCGATGAGATTTACATCGACGCGCACATCCTGAAATGGAAGCCGGTCGCGAATATGCTCGGCCTGCATACCGCATACGAGCTCGACCGGGTGGCCGGGCGATACCGGGACATAGGGCAGGAACGTTCCGCGCAGCGCACAGTTTACCAGCTCAGCGAGGGGCGGCTGGTGGATTTGTTCAGCCTGCGCCGGCGTTATGAGTTCCTTTCGGCATTGTTTGATGCAGAGTACGGCTCGGCGACTTTCGTGCCGGTGAGCAAGCCGGTTGACCTTGAGCTTCGCGTGTCCACGAGCGGCTTGCTGATACGTGAGGCTGTGAGCAAGGCTTCTCCTAAGTACTGATCCTGGCACTACTCATAGTTCTGTTGTCAAAGGAGTAAAGCGGCCCGGGCAATGAACCCGGGCCGTTTGCTGTCTGGACAGCGCCTAGAAGTCGTCTGCGGGCTCCTCCTCAGCCCTCTCTCCGACGAGCATGAACTCATAGCTCTTCTTCAAGAGCAGCTCGACCTTGGGGACATCATTGATCCCAAAGCTGTCGGAGTTTTGCCAGTTACCGTCCTTGTCTTTGTAGCTCCTCCTGAAGACCACATTAAACATCTTCAGTTTCTTTCCACCGACGGTTCTCTCGTTCTCAAAGATGGCGGCCTCGACCGCTCCAGCCCTAAAACTCTTCGCCGGCTTTCCCATTCTGTTCATCTCCTTCTTTTTTAAGATTTATTGGTCTGTATTTATAACTGTCGCTCCAAGCGGCGGTTTGTTTAGTTCAAACAGTCGTGACAGAGCATTTTTTCAGCTGCTGTCCTGGTTGTCTCGGACCGAAAAGAGTCAGTTTTTTGCATGTGGAAAGAGGGACGTTGTTTCTTTGTTGACAAGTAGGTGCGAAGCGGGTATTTGGGATGCATGCCCCGCCAAGCCCGCATCGATGCCCCTGGCGCCCTGCATCATATTGTCATCCGAGGAATCGAGCGCAGATCGATTTTCGGAGATGATAAAGATCGGAAAGATTTTCTTGAACGGCTGTCCGGTCTTTTGCAGGAGAAGGATACGCCCTGTTATGCATGGGCATTGATGACCAATCATGTGCATCTCCTTCTTCGCACTGGAACTGTTCCGATTGCATCGATCATGCGTCGGCTTTTGACAGGCTATGCGGTGAAGTTCAATAGGAGACATCACCGATACGGGCATCTTTTTCAGAACCGCTACAAATCGATTCTCTGTGAGGAGGATCCCTATCTCAAGCAACTTGTCGCATACATCCATCTCAACCCGGTCAGGGCAGGAAAGGTTGAGGATGTGGCGGCATTGAAGGCATACGCTATCCAGCATCCGGTCAGGACCTCAAATCCCTCATCCTCGGTTCAGAAACCGAACTCAGGATTGTGCTTCACGGCTATGACGAGCTCGGCAGGCAGGTGAAAATCCCGGTCAGCGTGTTCTAGAATCGCAAAGTATTTAAACCCGTGCTTCCATTGATGGCGGATGCCATCGTCCCTCTTTTTGCCGCTCGACAGGTTTCAGCCGAGCGAGATTCTGTCGCAATATTCAGAGTGGGTGTATTTCACGCTGATTCTGGTCTTTTTCGTTTCCGTCGCCGGCAGCACGCTGAGGAAGCATTTCGACAAGCCCTATGTGAAACCGCTGATTATCTCCGTCGGCCTCATGCTGACAGTGGGCGTATTTCGGTTCAAACAGCAGGTCGTAGAGGTTTTCGAAGGCTGGGGCATCCTTGGCACGATCTTGTTGGTGGTTATGGTTGCGACGGTTCCCTACGGGCTGTGCAGGGGCTTTGGTCTATCCAATCCGAGAGCCTTCGCCCTGACCTATATTCTGATCTATGTCCTGTCTTGGGTAAAGTTCCCCGGTTTCTATGAGACGCTGGTTGACAGCAATTTCGGACTGGTCAACCTGATTCTGCGCATCGTTTTCCTTGTCGCCGTGTTCAATGTTTTCAAGCCCGGCGAGCTCTTTTCCTTCTCGAAGGGCGATTTGGTTTCCGACGGGCCTGTAGCGCGAGAGATAGACCGGGAAATAGCGGTCGAGAATCAGGAGAGGGAGATGGTGGGTGAGGGTGCTGAGAAAATGACCAGGATCGAGATCCGCACAGTGGAAGACATCGAAAAAGCTCTTTCCGAGATTGAACGCATCATCGAGGCCAATAGAAACAACCTTCCGCGAGGGGAGCGGGAAAGGATCGCGGGCATACTCAATCAGATTGGGAAGGATGAGAACATCTTCAGGGACAGCATCCGGAGCCTTCAGAAGCTCTTCCAGCGCCTCGACGTTGTGGATGCCCATCATTACCAGGAACTCAAAGAGCGATTGGCAAAGGCAACCGGCAAGGAGAAAAAGCTTCTGACCGTGGAGCTTGAAGCACAGGAGGAAAAGCTCAGACTGGAAAAATCCATATTCGAATTGGAAGGAAGGCTCGGGCAGGGCCTTAACTCGCTCCATCAGTTGCTCAGCGCAGCCGTTGACCGCATTCGGAGATCACCCTACCCGTATGATGCCAAGGGACCATTATCCCAGGCACGGGTTGTGCTCACCGCGATCCTGGCCTTTATCAAAGAAGCCAAAGCGCTGGAGGATAAGCTCGTGGCTCTGGTCAAGGCGGAACGGAAGCTCCTGAAAAAGGAGCGGGGTGTCGCATGAGCGGATTGCTTCTTGAAGCACTATGCCGCCCCGAGCCTTCACGGACATCCCCTCAGAATCGATGATCTAGCCAGTCGGCGAATATCGGGTACTCCTTGGGGAAGGCCGCCATCCGATCCCCTGGCCAAACGACTGAGTCTTTTAGGACTGACCTGTGATTGACCATGACGAGGTTCACGTTCTCCAGCGGTATACCAAGGAGTCTCAAGATGTCCGAGATCGGCGCTGGAGCATGAAGGGGGAGGTCAGCATGGCATTCTCCACCCTGGCCCATATTTGTCGCGAGAGATCCGAAGAAAAAGACATCGACCGTCATATGTGCCTCCTGATAGCTTCCAACGATTCTCCCACTGTTCTCCGCTTATGTCCTTGACCTAAATCAAGATCGGAAGAACCTCGGCCGGTTCCTGTCGTTATGACTCAGGGGTTTGAATTCGGAACCCAGAAGAAATTCATATTGGGAAAGATCCAAAATCACTTGCCATTTCGACTTTGTTTACTAAAATTAAGAGGTACGGTGATGCAGTTCGGCTATCTGCATACCTCAATAATGGAGACCATTTCATGTATGAGCGGGGGGTCATAAGGCCGCCGAGCGAGGCCCGGAGCGTCCTCGTCAGGGTCACCAGGAACTGTCCCTGGAACCAGTGTCTTTTCTGTCCTGCATATAAAGGCGTAAAGTTCTCGCGGCGCACTGTGGCGGAAGTCAAGGCAGATATCGATGCCATGGCGGAGGAGTATGGGAAGCACGCTGAGATGATCAAAACGGCATTCCTGCAAGATGCCGACAGCCTTATCCTGAAAACGGACCAGATTCTTGAAATACTCCGGCATCTGAAGACCAGGTTTCCCAGCCTTGAGAGAGTCACGACCTATGGGCGGGCGACGACGCTGAAGCGCAAGAGCGTTGAAGAGTTCATTCAATTGAAGGAGGCAGGGCTGACGAGGATTCATGCAGGCTTGGAAAGCGGTTCTGAAAAAGTGCTCAAGATGATCAAGAAGGGAATCACGCCTGAGGATATTGTCGAAGCGGGTAGGAAAGTGATGGCGTCCGGCATCTCCCTTTCGGAATACATCATGCCGGGTGTCGGCGGCCGAGCATTGAGTGATGAGCACGCCCGTGAGACGGCTCGTCTGCTCAACACAGTCAAACCTGATTTCATAAGGGTCCGCACCTTTGCGCTTCATCCCCAATCGCCGATGAAGAAGATGGTGGACACAGGCACCTTCCTGCCTATGACGGATGAGGAGATCGTTGCCGAAATTAGACTCCTCGTCTCATGCCTCGACGAAATTCACAGCTATTTCTCCTGCGGCGATTACAGTCCCAACCTGCTCATGCAGGTGAACGGATACCTGGACCAGAAAAAGGCCGACATGCTCGGTGAACTCGACGAATTCCTTTCTCTTACACTCGAACAGAAAAAGGTCTATACGCTGATCAGACGGTCCAATTCGATGAACTACCCGGTCGAGATCGTCTTTGATGAGAAATTGATGAAAGAGGTACTGCCTGAAATCGAAAAGTTGGAGCGGGGCAACCCTGATGGATTTAACCGCTATATTGAGACGCTCATGTCGTACATGATCCCTCAGCCTCAGACGGACGAAGATTGGAATTGAAGCCCACGCATGCAAGAACGGTTTTCTTGTCCAACGCTTTCTCTATGGATCGCTTACAACCGTCTCGGCCATGGTGTGGCCCCTCGCTCTCACTCTATCGCAATCGCCCAACCAAACCAGATATTGGGCAGATCTCTGGAAACGGGGATATGCGCTGAGTCAGACTTATCCAAGGTTTTCCGGACGGCTGATATCCTGCGGGTCCGGTAAGGTATCGCAATTTTCGGGTGGGAGCGCAGATGGTACCTTGAAGGGACTTCTAAAGTGAAGAATAACGTATCCTCGCTCGTTCAGTAGGTGCTGGAAACGATTTGCCCCTTTCGACCCCGTCAGGTTACCGCTCTCCCGCTCGGCGGTTCCCTCTGCGGGCTTTTCTTTCTTGACCTAGGGCATCTGCCGCAAGCATGGCATCAAGGACTTTTCTTGGGGTGATCACGCCCGCTTCGTGATGGATGGGCTGGCCCGGAGCGCAGGCCTTTTCAGCCGCCTCCATCAGTTGTCTCCGGTCGGCATTTCCAATGCCGATGTCCGCAAGCGTCGTCGGCAAGCCGACCTCCTCACAGAATGATAAAACGGTTGCTATCTCGTCCGCCGACGCGTCTGTAAGGTGGAGGCCGGCTAAAACGCCGAAGGCGACTTTTTCGCCGTGGTAGAACGAATGGGTTTCGGCCAGCGCCGTGAGGCCATTGTGAACGGAATGGGCAGCCGCCAACCCGGCGCTTTCAAACCCGATTCCGCTCAACAGGATATTTGTCTCCACAATGCGGTCGAGGGCCGGCGTCACGATGTGTCTCTCGCTGGCGAGTTTCGCTGCCGCGCCATGGCTCAGAAGCGTTTCATAACAGAGCTTAGCGATGCCAAGCCCTACCGTTGTGCCATACCCGCCGCACTCATTCGCCGATTGGGTGCGCTCGCAGGATCTGGCCTCGAACCACGTCGACAGCGCGTCTCCCATCCCGGCCACGAGGAACCGTGTCGGCGCAGCCGCGATGATCCCCACGTCAACGAGCACCGCCGCCGGGTTCATTCTTTGATAGCACACGGAATCGAAGACCCCGTCCTTTGAGTACAGCACCGCGCACCCGCTGCACGGAGCATCGGTCGAAGCGATCGTGGGGACGATGATCACCGGTATGTCTGCCCTATCAGCGGCGATTTTCGCCGTGTCAATGGTCTTGCCTCCGCCCATGCCGACAAGAACATCCGCATGCGTTTGAGCGATGAAGGAGGACAACCGGCTCAACTCATCCTCGCAACACTCCCCACGGAACACTTCGATGGGGATGGCCCGAGCGCTCCAGTCAACAGCGCATCGGGGAAGCACCTTGTCGTTTGCCGAAGGCGAAGCCAAGATCAGCCCCTGTTTGCCCAGCAAATCCATCAGTGCGGGCAATTCGCCTATAGCGCCAACGCCTTGGATGTATTTCCCTGGAAAGACTGCTTTCTTGAACATCGAGGTCTCCTTCGTTCTTGATATGACCTGCCCCGGTTTTATACCATTTTTTCATTTAGAGTTGAACCGAATTCCGACACGCTTCGTAGCAGGCGAGGCGGTTGAAACCTCATCGGTGCATTCGGTTTCGCGGACAGAGCTAAGGCGCGCCCCTACCGAAGCCCTAGCAGACTGATTGAATTGCCCTACCGGCATAGCACAAGAGGAGTGTACTGAAGAGTCTGTGTGCCATAGGGGAAGCGAACGAATAAGCTTTGATCTCCCGGGCATCATCCAAGATAATCTTCT
>Ga0316600_10000375_pt1 | contig 22569 bp, 24 predicted proteins | sample OWC_soil_day5_CT_FD_207652 | JGI IMG/M metagenome (GOLD analysis project Ga0316600, IMG submission 207652) | Wetland soil microbial communities from Old Woman Creek delta, Ohio, United States - OWC_soil_day5_CT | ecosystem: Environmental > Terrestrial > Soil > Wetlands | place: USA: Ohio... | reverse complement strand
AATACTCTTTACGCTTTTTATACGACGACGTATATCCTGTGCATTAGCCATCTATATCACCTCGCCGTTTTATCAGATGTACTAAATGTATCTTTGAATTCTTTGATCGCCGTCTTTAAAGCATCCTCAGTCTCTTTGCTAAGTACTTTCTGCTCTCTGATCGCCTTGCCGATTTCTGCATGATTTGCTCGTAAAAATTTGATAAAATCACGCTCAAATTTTTCCACATCTGCTAGCAGAACATCATCAAGAAAACCATTAATTGCTGTATAAATTACAACAACTTGCTCTTCAACCACCATAGGGGAGTATTGAGCTTGTTTTAACACTTCCACCGTACGCTGCCCCCGATCAAGGGAAGCTTTGGTTGCTTTATCAAGGTCCGAACCAAATTGAGCAAAGGCAGCCAGTTCTCTGTACTGAGCCAAGTCAAGACGTAACCGCCCTGCAACTTGTTTCATCGCTTTAATTTGTGCTGAGCCGCCAACCCGGGATACTGAAAGTCCTGCATTGATGGCTGGGCGAATACCAGAATAGAACATTTCACTTTCTAAGAAAATCTGACCATCTGTAATGGAGATAACATTTGTCGGAATATAGGCTGATACGTCGCCTGCTAGGGTCTCAATCAGTGGTAAGGCCGTAATAGAGCCTCCACCGAGTTCTTTCGACAATTTAGCAGCACGTTCAAGCAGACGAGAATGCAAATAAAATACATCCCCTGGATATGCTTCCCGTCCTGGAGGACGACGCAGGAGTAGTGACATCGCACGATAAGCCACAGCATGTTTTGACAAGTCATCATATACACATAGTACATGACCACCTTTATACATAAAGTATTCAGCCATAGCTACCCCAGCATAAGGAGCTAAATATTGCAGTGGTGCACTATCAGATGCAGCCGCAACTACAACAATCGTATATTCCATTGCTCCATTTTCTTCGAGGGTATGTACTACACGAGCTACAGTGGATGCTTTTTGCCCAATGGCTACGTAAACACAAATTACATCTTGACCTTTTTGGTTCAAAATGGTGTCAACTGCAATGGCAGTTTTACCTGTACCACGGTCACCAATGATAAGTTCACGTTGTCCGCGGCCAATCGGTACCATAGAGTCAATTGCCTTGAGACCTGTTTGCATTGGTTCATGAACCGACTGGCGGTCTGCAATGCCTGGTGCCTGATATTCAACAGGACGAAATTCTGTAGTATTGATGGGCCCCTTGCCATCGATAGGTTGTCCTAGGGCATTGACGACCCGGCCAACCATTGCCTCGCCTGCTGGCACTTGCATAATGCGGCCAGTACGACGTACCGTATCGCCTTCTTTGATCACTGTTTCCCCGCCAAGGAGCACCGCTCCCACATTATCTGCTTCCAGATTTAGTACCATACCATATATTTCATGGGGAAATTCCAATAATTCTCCAGCCATGGCTTTTTCTAAACCGTGGATACGAGCAATTCCATCTCCCACTTCAATAACAGTACCCACGTCATCAACATTAAGATCTACTTGATAGTTTTCGATCTGTTGTTTGATGATCGCCGTTATTTCTTCTGGTTTCATTTTCATATACAGTCCGTCACCCCAATTCCTGTCACTTCAGTATTTAAGAGGGTATTTTTTAACATTTGCAACTGGCGTGCGATGCTACCATCAATTAATTTATCGCCAATTTGAACAATTACGCCACCAATAATGGCTTTATCAATCTGCGTTTTTAAAATTATTGTTTTGCCTGTAACCAAACTTAGCTTATTAATAAGAGCAGTTTGTTGATCACTATTTAGGGGCATAGCCACAGTCACCTCGGCCTCAACAATATTGCGAGCTTCATTCGCGAGTCTAACAAATTCACGAATAATCGCCGGCAAAGCTGCTTCCCTTCTTTTGTCAACAAGTAACATCAGGAATTTCAGGACAACATCAGCGACATCTTGCCCAAAAATTTTACTAATGGTTTCTTTTTTAGTTTTGGTCAGAACCCTTGGATGATAGATGAGGGTAGACAAGTCACTATAGTTATCGATCGTACTTTCTACCAATTTGAGTTCTGTCTCGACTTGATCAAGTAGTTTTTTCTCGGCAGCTAGTTCATAGATAGCCTGGGCATATTTTGTTGCTAACTGATTTGCTAGCATGGCAGGCCACCTGATTTTTGAGAATCAAGTTCTTCAATGAAACTAGAAACTAAATTCGCATTTATTTCACTATCAATATTTTTCTCAATAATTTTAGCAGCTGCTGCCATGGATAAAACAACCACTTCACCTTTGAGCTGAGCTAAGGCCAAGGCGCGCTCACGGGCAACTTCTTCTTGCACTGTTTTCAAGATACGAGCACTTTCTAGCCGCGCCTCTTGCAAAATTGCTTCCTTCGATTCTTCTGCCAGTTTCTCAGCTTTCTCAACAATAGCCTGAGCTGTAGCGCGAGCCTCCGCTAATTGCTGTTGATAACCAATTTTAAGTTCTTCGGCTTCTTGCCTAGCCTGTTCAGCAGAGTCAATGTTAGCAGCAATTTTGTTTTGACGATCTTCCAAGGCTTGCATTAATGGCTTATAGGCAAATTTAGTTAAAATTCCAACTAAAATAAGAAAGTTTACAATTTGCGCTATTAGAGTCCCATTCAATTCAACCAATGACGGCACCTCCTCTTTGCACCGGATAAAGCAGTTATTACTTCACAAACGGATTGGCAAATACTAATACAATCGCAATAACGGCAGCAATGATTGGAATGGACTCAATCAAACCTACAGAAATAAGCATATTTACCAAAATAGTACCTTTCGCCTCAGGTTGTCTAGCCATCCCCTCAATTGCCTTTGCAGTTACAGCACCATCACCAATACCAGCACCAATCGCAGCCAAACCAATGGCCAATCCTGCCCCAATAACTGAAGCAGCAATAATAATTGAATGTTCCATTGTGAAATCCTCCTTTTTACTCTTTAATTTAATTAAAATAACTTCCTTTATCCAAACTAATCCCTAGTGATGACCATCAGCAAGTGAATTAGAAAGATACGATATCGATAACATCGTAAAGATAAACGCCTGTACAATACCGACAAATACACTAAATGCCAGCCATGCTGTTGGTACTACATAAGGTACTAACATTCCCAAAATCAGCAGCAAAATTTCGCCAGCCAGAATATTACCAAACAAACGGAAAGATAGTGTAATTGGTTTGGCTATTTCTTCAATAATATTAATAATGACAAATGGTATGTATGGTTCAAAAAAATGTTTGAAATACCTTACAGGCCCTTTGTTCATTACACCTAAAACGTGTACGATGATAACAATCATTAAAGCAAGTCCTAGTGTAGTATTGAGATCAGCCGTCGGCGACGTCATCCCCGGTATCAACCCGAGTTCATTACCCGTTGCTAAAAACAAAAATAAGGTAATAATTAGTGGTGCCAATTTTCTGCCCCTGGGTCCCATATTCGCATCAATTTGTTCCATCAAAGCGTCAATAACCATTTCTAGAAAATTTTGCCAGCCTTGAGGTCTTAGTTTCAGATTCCTAGTTGCTAGCACTGCCAGCAAAATGATAATTCCCATTGTCAGCCAAGTCATTCTGAGTGTATCAAGATGAAATGTCAAACCAGCAAAATGCGCCAACTTGTGAGCTCCGATTTCATGTCCCATATTCTCCCCCCCTTTCCTGTTGTACTTTTAGAGTCTGCCCTGAACACACATCTCTATTCGGATTATCGGCTAGAATGTAAGAAGTTTTTTACTACAATCATGCTAGCTTTTGCAATTATAATGACCTGCAATGAAAACAAGCCAATTACTGCTGATACAAAATCAAACATCGGTACTTTTATTGACAACAGTAACATAAGTGAGACAAAACTGAGCCGCATAAGCCAGCCTAACCGCATATAGGATATGGCCTTAGGTACAGACATATCAGCACTTTTACTTACCCGATAACACATAAGCAAGAAATAAACAATACTTGTCATAACCCCCAACATCAATCCTGGTATTCTCCAGCTAAATCCTAAAAAATAGGCGGCACTACAGATCATGATAGCCCATACTGCGATTTGCAATAATGTTTGTTTTATTTCAATAACATATTCTTGCATTTGCTTCATCGAAATTGATCCATTCTCTACTTTTCTCCTACGACTTTCTTATATATAGCCCACATGCCTGCGATCATGCCAAGCACAATACCAATAATTGTAGCCCAAGGCTGACTGCCAAAATATCCATCTGCCAACCTGCCAAGTAGAATACCTGCCACAACAGAAGATATCATATACAAGCTAATCGTTGCTGCCGTATTAAAGCCATCAAACAATTCCTTATTATCCTTCTGCATGGTGCTTACCTCACTATAATACACTTTTATTGATAATTCGGGAATATTTGGATAAACTCCTTTAAATTATTATTACCATCTAAAATAAATATCATTAGGTTTAGAACCAAAGATTTTATCCTTGACTCCTTATAAGTCATCATCAACCTCACTACTATATCTCATAGTACAATGATTTATAGTATGCTACTTCATAGTACATTACTTTTTTATCTATTCGCTAATTAATAGAAAATTCCTGCTGCACTCCGCTGATTTTTGACATAATATTTGTAATATTTAATATATAAAAAAAGGTTCCTTGAATGTATACATGTATACATTCAAGGTCCGATAATTATTTAATTATAAAATAATCACTTTAAAGACATTTCCCCGTTTTATTCAATTAATTGAAGGTAACCTATAATTAAAGCAGCATTTTCAAAAACCCCTTAAGTAGATTTTATCTATTTTAATAGTATCTACTCAAGGGGTTCAATTCACACTATCTACAACTTCCAAACTGATCGGGCTGTTCTTTTAAAAAACCATATTTCCAAAGGATCGTTTCCACAATACGACGCGCCGCTTGCCCATCACCATAGGGATTGCAAGCATTGGCCATACGATCATATTCATTCCTGTTGGCAAGCAGCAACCGGGCTTCATTATATACACGATCTTTATCTGTACCAATTAGCTTAACAGTGCCTGCTTCAATGGCTTCAGGCCTTTCTGTAGTGTCCCTTAATACTAAAACAGGTTTACCAAGGGCTGGAGCTTCTTCCTGAACACCGCCGGAATCAGTAAGCACCAAATAGGAACGAGCCAACAAGTTGGCAAAGGGCTCATAATCCAGTGGATCAATTAGCCGAACCCGCTCTATACCACCAAGTTCACTATCAACGACCTGCCGCACAAGAGGATTTCTATGTACTGGGAATACTATTTCCACATCTTGAAACTCTGTCACAATATCTCTGAGAGCCTGATATACATGCCGCATAGGCTCACCAATATTCTCCCGCCGATGGGTAGTCACCAAAATGACCCGTTTACCTATATAGTCGATATTGGAGAGCAATTCATCAGCAAACTTATACTCACTATTTACCGTCGCGAGCAAGGCATCAATTACAGTATTTCCTGTAACAAAAGTTGCTTCTTCTGCTACAGCTTCAGTAAGCAAATTTTCCTGAGCTGTTATGGTTGGGGCAAAATGCAGATCTGCCATAGAGCCTGTCAATTTGCGGTTCATTTCTTCTGGATAGGGGGAATTTTTGTTATGTGTTCTAAGTCCAGCCTCAACATGACCGACTGTAACCTGATGATAAAAAGCTGCCAGCGCCCCAGCGAAAGTAGTAGTCGTATCTCCATGTACCAATACAATATCAGGTTTTTCCTTAGAGAGCACTTCATTCAAACCTTGCATCGCCTTACAGGTAACATCAAATAATGTTTGTCCCTGGGACATAATATCCAAATCATAATTAGGCACAATATTAAATAAATTGAGTACCTGATCCAGCATTTCCCTATGCTGGGCAGTAACAGCGACGATAGGCTCAATATACTCAGGATATTTACTTAGCTCTAACACAACTGGAGCCATTTTTATAGCCTCAGGGCGTGTTCCAAATACTGTCATTACTTTTATACGCGACATTTATATACTCCCTTTCAAGGTGACGTTTTTTTACCGCAGAGGCGCAGAGGACGCAGAGAGGTATTTTGTATTTTTATATTCTTGCTCTTTGCTCAAAACATATCATACCATTCCTCTGTGTTCTCCGCGCCTCTGCGGTTAAATTTTTTATTACCTGAAATTATACGTTATTATAACCCAAAATAGGCGAGCATAATGCTCGCCTACAATTTACACTTAATGGCTTTCAATCGACTTAGTAGCCTTGAGCACTCCTATTTTTCTTGCACCAATACAGGCAACACTTAATAGAACAACGATAATCAGGATCCCAAATGATTTATTAACCTCAGTCAAGGCTATCGCACTCAGACCAAGACAACCACTAATCACATACATCAACAATACTGCTTGTTTTTGCGTTAGTCCCATTTCCAATAACCGATGATGCAAATGTCCTTTATCTGGCTTGAAAATAGGTCGCCCGCTCATATAACGGCGAATAATTGCAAAAGCAGTATCCAGAATTGGCAGTCCCAAGGCCACAATAGGTACAATAAGGGCAATCGTCGCTGCACTTTTCACTGCACCAAGAATAGATATAGCTGCCAGCATATATCCTAAAAACATACTTCCAGTATCACCCATAAAAATCTTAGCTGGATTAAAATTATGTTGCAAAAAGCCAAAGGCACTACCAGCGAGTGCAGCTGTCAAAATAGCCACTGTCCAAAAATTCTGTTGCAGAGCCACCAGTAAAATAGTAATCGACGCAATTGTCGATACCCCTGCAGCTAGGCCGTCTAGTCCATCAATCAGATTTACAGTATTAGTGAGACTCACTACCCAAAGAATAGTTAGTGGTATAGCTAAATAATCTACATATAACATATCTCCAAAAGGATTGGTTAACCACTCAATACGAATATCAAACATTACTAATACAGCAGCCGCTACAATCTGACCTAATAGTTTAACTTTGGCCGGTAATGGCTTAAGATCATCAATAATACCAACAATTAGAATTACCGTACCACCAACTAATAGACCCATAATTTCACGACTGATATGCATACTTGCCATCACTGCTAAAACAAACGCCGCATAAATAGCCAATCCACCCATCCTGGGAATCATTCCTTTATGCACTTTACGCTCATCAGGCGCATCTAACGCCCCTACTTTAATGGCCAAATCCATTACTCGCGGTGTTATAAAATAAGCAACCGCTAAAGCAATAGAAAACGCTACAATATATGTCTGCATAATTCAGCACCTCATTTCTACACAACACCCTCATTTTACCTCATGCCAACAAACCTGTCAAACTGATTATTTATGGCAAATACTTGGTTTGTGTTTTGCAGGGATGTTCGACTGCTAGCGCATCGAAGGTCGCGATCACATCGTCGCTGAAGCGTCGTGTGCCTGCTTCAATCCTCCTTAGGCATGTGTACTACTTCCAGATTATCAGCTAATGCAAACCAGTCGGTATGGGAATGATATTCTCGGGCATATACTACCTTTGTAATGCCAGAAGTTATAATCAATTTTTGACATTCCGGGCAAGGTCTGTCTGTACAGTATAAAGTGCCCCCCCGACGTTCATCAGGCGTACATTCCAAAATAGCATTAGGTTCGGCATGAATACAGCGTATACAATGCCCTTCTAGCATGGTGCAGCCCTCATCTAAACAGTGAGGCAAACCGGCCGGACTGCCATTATATCCCGTACCTTTTATACGTTTATCTTTAACAATTACCGCCCCAACAGCACGCCGTAAACAAGTGCTACGCTTAGCCACCTGAAAAGCAATATCGATAAAATATAAATCCCAGTTTTTCCGCATGGTCCTCTCCTTTATTAACGTTTCAGTATCACTTGCTACCAATTATACTATATATCAAAGCATCTTTCAAAGCAGAAGTAGCTGACGACAAGAAACCACTTCCTTAACTCTGTAAATATTTCATTATTATTGTAAATACATATACCTTTTTTATAACATATGTGATATTCTAAAAAATACAATAATTTATATCAATAATAACTAATGTACAAAATATCCCATTATTTCATCTGGAGGAATCATTTGTATGAAAGAACTTTTAGAACTTTTGGAAAAAAATTATACACAATCACCAGAACAAATGTCAATCATGCTGAACATGCCTGCCGAGAAAATTACCGCACTCATTGAAAAGTTTGAAAAGGAACAAATCATTGTTAAATATCAAACAATCATTGATTGGGAAAAAGCAGGTGTAGATAACGTAACAGCTGTGATTGAAGTAAAAATCACCCCCCAACGGGAAGTTGGCTTTGATGCCATTGCCGAACGTATTTATCGTTATCCCGAAGTACGCAGCGTTTATCTCATGTCAGGTTCTTACGACCTTTCAGTGACTGTCGAAGGAACAAACTTAAGAGAAGTCGCTGATTTCGTTTCTACTAAACTATCTACTATTGATGGCGTTGTCAGCACCACAACCAACTTTATGCTAAAGAAATATAAATATGCTGGCGTTATTATTAATGATCAGCAAGAAGAACATAGGCTGGTGGTTTCACCATGACTTGGGCTGACCGTATATCACCAACAGTCAAATCAATCCCTCCTTCAGGTATCAGACGTTTCTTTGACATCGCTGCAGAAATGAAAGGTGTTATTTCCCTGGGGGTGGGCGAGCCTGATTTTGTCACACCATGGCACATTCGTGAAAGTTGCATCTACGGACTGAACCGTGGACAAACCTCATATACTTCCAACGCTGGCCTCTTAGAGCTTAGAGAAGAAATTGCTAAATCCCTCTACAATGATTATCAAGTCACCTATGCCCCTCGTACAGAAATTTTAGTTACTGTGGGAGTCAGTGAGGGACTTGATTTGGCTATGCGCGCCTTGCTTAGCCCAGGAGATGAAGTCCTCATTCCAGAACCCTGCTATGTATCATATAAGTCTTGCGTCATACTAGCTGGCGGTGTTGCTGTGACTGTACCTACAAAAATCGAAAATCAATTTCGTATTACAGCAGCCGAGTTGGAAAATTTCGTTACCCCTCGCACTAAGGTACTTCTTATCGGTTATCCTAACAATCCAACTGGCGCTGTTATGAGCCAACAAGATTTATCTGAAATTGCTAAATTTGCCACCAAACACGATCTGATTGTTATTTCTGATGAAATATATAGCAAACTGACCTATGACGGCATACACACCTGTTTTTCCAGTTTACCTGACATGATGAGTCGTACCATTGTACTGAACGGATTCTCCAAAGCATATGCGATGACAGGCTGGCGTATTGGCTATGCTGCCGCTAACCCTGATTTCATTGCTGCCATGACAAAAATCCACCAATACACCATGTTATCCGCCCCCATTATGGCACAAGTTGCAGCGATCGAAGCGCTGAAACGAGGCGAAAAAAATATGAAGCAGATGACAGCTGAATATAATCAACGTCGCCGTCTTATTTTAAACGGTTTTCGCCAAATGGGTTTAGATTGCTTTGAGCCCAAAGGTGCATTTTATTTATTCCCATCCATTAAAAGTACTGATCTCACTTCACTAGAATTTGCCGAACAGTTGCTCCACGCCGAAAAGGTAGCTTTAGTGCCAGGCGATGCTTTTGGCGAAAGCGGCGAAGGCTTTGTTCGCTGCTCTTACGCCACATCAACTGCTAATATTAAAGAAGCTCTCCTACGAATCGGACGGTTTGTATCAAGTGTCAAGAAAAAATAGTGAGAAAAACACGTTAAAGAAAGGCCTGACAAATGTCAGGCCTTTCTTCGTTCATTTAAATATCTACAAAAGTATTCAAGGGACCATTAGGCATCAGCATTGGCGCTACCAAATCTTCCTGAGGAATCTTAACCACAATAACGCTTGCTTTATCGCTAGCAAGAGCCACCGACAAAACTTGGTTGAATTCTTCCTGCGTCGTCGCTAGATGACCTTCAATGCCGAAGGCCTTGGCAAAATAGACAAAATTTACTTCTGCTGGCGCTAGAGTGGCACTATAGTGTTGATTCCAGAATAAGTGTTGCAATTGACGAACCATTCCCAGACAACTATTGTCAACGATAATTGTAATAAGAGGCAAATTTTCACTAGCCACAGTAAATAATTCGCAGCCCGTCATCTTAATTCCAGCATCGCCAACAATACAAATCGTTCTTTTTTCAGGTTCAGCTACCTGTGCGCCAATTGCCGCCGGCAGTCCAAATCCCATAGTACCCAATCCCCCAGAAGTAATCCAGGAGCGCGGCTCCCTAAGATTTAAATTCTGGGCAGCCCACATTTGATGCTGTCCCACGTCAGTAGTAAAAATATAGGGTTGACCAGCCGCCGCCTCAGACAATCTCCTGAGCATCCATGGCGCTGTCAATACTTCCGTCCGATGATCTTCTTTAAATTTTTCTTGCCATTGTTTAATAACCTTCCACCACTGAGTCTGAGCAGCATCCTGAATACGTTCATTCAAAATCGGCAATAACTGCTCTAAATTACCAGACAAACCAATATGAGATGGAATATTCTTATCAAGCTCAGCAGGATCCACATCAATGTGAATAACCCTTTTGCCTTCAGCATAGATTACGGTGTTATTAGTGACCCGATCACTAAAGCGACTACCAATGGCAATCACAACATCAGCACCATGTATAGCATGATTGGCCACCTTGCTACCATGCATACCTGTCATTCCTAAGAATTGTGGATGATCGGTGGGAAAAACCCCCAGTCCCATCAAAGTACTAACCACGGGAATATCCAATTTTTCTGCCAGGCCAATCAATTGCTCCGGAATCCCCTCGGAAATCGCACCGCCACCAACAATCATCACTGGTTGTTTGGCTGAACCAATATCCGCTACCGCCTTGTTAACTAAGGCACTACCATACTCTGATAGCTGCAGTTGGGGAGATGGTGCAATATTCTTATCCTGAGAGCAAAACTCAATCATACTTGTCTGAATATCACTTGGTATATCAATCAACACCGGTCCAGGCCTTCCGGAACAGGCAATGGAAAATGCAGACCGTATAATTCCCGGCAAAGCGTCAGCATCTTTTACCAGAAAGTTATGTTTAGTAATCGGCATAGTTATACCATAAATGTCAACTTCCTGAAAAGCATCTGCACCAATCAGATTTGTCGAAACCTGCCCAGTAATAACCACTACAGGCACGGAATCCAAATAGGCATTAGCCAGCCCAGTCACCAAGTTAGTCGCCCCTGGTCCACTTGTCGCAATACAGACACCGACTCGTCCGCTGGCACGCGCATAGCCATCAGCAGCATGTATGGCCCCTTGTTCATGGGATGTTCTGATATGGCGGATAGCCCCATTATATAGCGCATCATATAACGGCAGAATACGTCCACCTGGATAGCCAAAAACAGTATCTACCCCCTGTTCCAGTAAACATTCTACAATGGCATTTGCACCAGATATTTTCATAGTAAACACCTCCCCTGTCCCTATAATGTTAACTTAATTGTGCTTCAATGAGCCCAGCCATTTCATCAGTGGTTACTTTGGTCGAACCCGGCTTATATAAATCAGCAGTACGATAGCCTGCAGCAAGCACCTTATCTACCGCTTGTTCAATTTTCTCAGCGCCAGCATTTTCTCCCAAGGAATGTCTAAGCAGCATGGCTGCCGATAAAATAGTACCTATTGGATTTGCGAGACCCAGGCCTGCAATATCGGGGGCTGATCCATGTATGGGTTCATAGAGTCCAGTACCGTCGCCTAGACTTGCTGAAGGCAGCATACCAATCGATCCAGTTAATACAGCTGCCTCATCGCTTAAAATATCACCAAATAAATTATTCGTTACGATTACATCAAAACTCTTGGGCGCTAACACGAGCTGCATGGCGCAGTTATCAACATACATATGACTTAAGGCAATATCAGCATACTCACTCGCCACCCGGTTCGCTGTCCTCCTCCATAATCTAGAGGTAGCCAGCACATTGGCTTTATCCACAGATACAACCTGTTTGCTTCGTAATCTCGCGGCCTTACATGCTAAATGCATAATACGATTGACTTCAGGTACAGTGTATATTTCAACATCTGAGGCCTGTTCGATGCCACCAACTACTCTTGATTCACATTTTTCCCCATAATAAATACCACTACTCAGTTCACGCACCAGTAAAATATCGATACCTGAAACGGCTTCAGCTTTCAATGGGGAAAATTCCACCAAAGCTGGTGAAACCCGGATCGGCCGCAAATTAGCATACAAGCCCAATTCTTTGCGTAATCCTAAAATAGCTTTTTCCGCCCTAATTTCAGGTGGTACATGATCCCATTTAGGGCCACCTACAGCACCAAGGAGTACAGCGTCAGCGCGCTTCGCAGCTTGGACAACACTATCTGTAAGAGGAACTCCATATTGATCAATGGATGCGCCACCAGCCAAATGTTTTTCATATGTTAAGGTTAAACCACTTTTATTTGCTACTTTATCTAGTATCCGTACAGCAGCTGATGTGATTTCTTCGCCAATACCGTCACCAGGAATGACTACAATGTGTTTTTTTCTCATGCCTTTTCCCCTTTGACGTAATTAATTAAGCCACCAACCTGAGCAATTTCACGGATAAACCCTGGAAGTGGTTGCACTTTAAATATCTCTCCTGTAGAAGTGTTCTCAAGTATTCCTTGGGCCAAATCAATGCGAATTATATGACCAGCCTTAATTTTTTTAACATCATCACCTAATTCCACAAGAGGCAATCCAATGTTAATGGCGTTGCGATAAAAAATACGGGCAAAACTGCCAGCCACAACACAAGTAATACCACTGGCTTTGAGCGCTACTGGGGCATGTTCCCGAGAAGATCCACAGCCAAAATTCTTGTCAGCCACCACAATATCACCAACTTCTACATTAGCAGCAAAACTTGTATCAATGTCTTCCATACAATGCAAGGCTAATTCTTTAGGATCTGCAGTATTCAAATACCGTGCTGGAATGATTACATCTGTATCTACATTATCGCCATAACGCCATACTCTACCTTGACAAATCATTTCACTACCTCCCATGGTGCACTAATACGCCCAGTCACAGCACTAGCCGCAGCCACGGCTGGACCTGATAAATAGACTTCACTATCCACATGGCCCATACGACCACGGAAATTTCGATTGGTGGTTGCTACTGCCCGTTCACCTGCAGCCAATATGCCCATATAGCCGCCTAGACACGGACCACAGGTTGGCGTACTCACAACACCACCAGCTTTAATAAAAGTTTCAATATAACCTAATTTCATGGCTTCAAGATAAACTGCCTGGCTACCAGGAATAATAATGAGGCGAATATCTTCATGAACTGCATGATCTGCCAATATAGCTGCTGCCTGAGCCAAATCTTCAATACGACCATTTGTACAAGAGCCAATGACTACCTGATCAATTTTAATCTCAGGTACCTCATTGATGGGCCGCACATTTTCCGGTAAATGGGGCATAGCTACAACTGGCGATAGTGCTCCTAAATCGATTGTAATGACTCTTTCATATACAGCATCCTCATCAGCCTGCACGACTTCATAGGTCTTTGTTACTCGACCTGTCACATATTCCATGGTAATGGCGTCTACTGGAAAAATGCCATTTTTAGCTCCTGCTTCAATGGCCATATTGGATATTGTCAGACGATCTGTCATAGACAAACTTGCTATGCCATCACCGGTAAATTCTAATGATTGATAGCGAGCACCATCCACACCAATCATACCAATCAGCGTCAAAATAAGATCTTTACCACATACCCACTCTGGCATTATACCCGTCAGTTCTACTTTAATACTTGACGGTACTTTAAACCAAGTTTCACCTGTTGCCATGGTTGCGCCCATATCAGTAGAGCCAACACCAGTCGCAAATGCCCCCAAAGCGCCATAAGTACAAGTATGGGAATCTGCGCCAATAATCACTTCCCCTGGAGCCACTAGCCCAGCTTCAGGTAATAATACATGTTCAATGCCCATACGCCCTACTTCAAAATAATGAGTTATCTTGTGTTTTCTCGCAAAATCACGCATTATTTTACTCTGCTCAGCAGATTTAATATCTTTATTTGGCGCGAAATGGTCAGGAACCAATACAATCTTATCCTTATCAAATACAGGCTTACCAATACGATCAAACTCTTTAATAGCCGGCGGGGCTGTAATGTCATTCCCTAGCACTACATCGACCTGGCATTTAATGAGCTGTCCTGGTTCAACATGGTCGAGACCAGCATGGCGGGCAAAAATCTTTTCTGTCATAGTCATACCCATAATTTTTTCCTCCTGTAACCTGCTGTACCTGTGATAAATCACACACAGTCAAGGGTTAATTATATAATTTATAATTTAAGAACACTCCACAAAAGTTACGGTTTTTTTCCGCCACTTCACTTGCCTTTTTTAGTTTACTTTTCCCTCAATACTGTTTTCATTAACAATGCCCTCAATTATTATATTGTTAACGCCATTGATAAAAGCAATTGCACTCGCCTTTATAATATCGGTTTCAACAGCCTTAGCAGAATAAATTTTATCATTATATTTCATCTGCAAATTGGCTCGCCCTAAGGCCTCTTTCCCTCTAGATATACTACTTACTTTATATTCAACCAATTCTACATCAAGATTAACAATATTCTTTATGGCAGTATACAGAGCATCAATAGGGCCATCCCCTGATGCACTTTCTTCAAATATTTCTTCCCCGCACCGTATTTTTACACTTGCCGATGGGAAAACATCATTACTGACCACTTGACAAGTAACAAGTTCATACAACTTTCCGCCTACCTTGTTTACCTCTTCCTGTATCGTGCCTTGCTGAGAATAGTAAGTATCAGCTAAATAGTAAAGGTCATGAGTATAGACTTCCTTCTTCAAATCAGCCAGTTCTAAAAACTTGGCAAACAGTTTTTCTAGATCATCATCAGCGATATCCCCAGTGACTATTTTTGTAATGGTATCTTTAAAAGCATGCCTTCCTGATCTGGCTGTCAGAACCAGTTCCATATTTTCTACACCAACCTCTTCTGGTCGCACAAACTCATAGGCATCCCGAGATTTTAGTAGACCATCTTGATGAATACCCGAAGAATGAGCAAAGGCATTATCACCTGTAACAGCTTTGTTGACCTGAACATCCAACCCCATCAAATTGCTCACTAGCTGTGATGTTTTCTTAATTTCCTTTAATACAATATTTGTATGTGCTTTGTAATAATCAGAACGAAGATGTATACCTACCGCTACTTCTTCTAACGCGGCATTACCAGCACGTTCACCAATCCCATTTAGGGTACACTCCACTTTATCAGCACCGTTCTTGACGGCAATGAGTGTATTGGCCGAAGCAAGGCCCATGTCATTATGACAATGCACGCTTAAAATCACTTTATCATTTAAATTTTTCAAACGATAATTCACTTTTTTTATCAATTCACCAAATTCTTCAGGAACGGCATAACCAACAGTATCAGGAATATTAATTATCGTAGCGCCTGCTTTTACAACTTGTTCAATGGTTTTCCACAAATATTCGAACTCTGACCGCGATGCATCTTCTGTAGAATACTGAACATCAGGGAGTAGTAATTTAGCGTATTTTACAGCATCGACACCCATTTGTAAAATGGCATCCTTGGATTTATTAAACTTCTTATCAACATGGACATCTGATGTGCCGAGCACAATATGAATCAGCGGCCTCTGTGCACACTTAATACTTTCATACACAGAGTCAATATCACTCTTCACAGCCCTTGCGAGTGCAGTAATCATAGGGCCATCGATAATTTCCTTGGCGATTTTCTGCACGGCATCAAAGTCACCTTTTGAAGATGCAGAAAATCCCGCTTCAATGATATCAACATTTAATTTCTTTAGTTGATGAGCAATTTTTAGTTTTTCATATATATTAAGTTTTGCGCCAGGCACTTGTTCACCATCTCTTAACGTCGTATCCAAAACCAATATTTTCCTATTCACAATAACGACCTCCTATTTGTTTTTATATCATATTAAATGCCAAAAAACCTCGTCTCTAAATAAATAGAGACGAGGTAAACTCGCGGTACCACCCTAATTGGCTCAAAAGAACCCACTTTTCGATGGCAAACACCATCTATCCCTTTAACGGTGGAATTCCGGCTCACCCTACATTATCGGGCTGCGGTTCACGGGTGAGTTCAAAGCTTCAAATTTACCGAATCACACCAACCTTCGGCTCTCTGAAAATTTCTCAACTTCTACTAATCCCAGTCATTACCTTTAGTCTTATTACACTAATTATAACAAAGTAGCATTTTTGTGTCAATACTGTAAATATTTTTTTTGCAACAAAAATACATTATTCTCTTGCAGAAACACTTCAAGAGGCAAGTTTGGATTATTTCTTCAACCAGCTCATCATTCCCCGCAGTTCTTTACCCACAGTCTCAATTTGATGCTGGGCTTCACGACGGCGAGTTGCTAAAAATTGAGGGCGGTTGGCTTGGTTTTCCAAAATCCAATTTCTTGCAAATACACCTGTTTGGATTTCAGTTAATACTTTTTTCATTTCTATCTTAGTGGCATCTGTTACAATACGGTTACCAATCATATAGTCACCATATTCAGCAGTATCACTGATAGAATAACGCATCGCAGCCATGCCACCTTCATACATCAAGTCAACAATCAGTTTTAATTCATGCAAACATTCAAAGTAAGCAACTTCTGGCTGGTAACCGGCTTCGACCAGTGTTTCAAAACCAGCTTTAACCAAAGCTGTAGCACCGCCGCACAGTACTGCTTGCTCACCAAATAAATCTGTTTCAGTTTCTTCTTGAAAAGTAGTTGTAAGTACTCCAGCTCTGGTACCGCCAACACCCCAAGCATAGGCTAAAGACAAATCGTCAGCCAGGCCTGAAGCATCCTGGTATACAGCTTTTAAACAAGGCACACCTGCCCCTTCTGTAAATACACGCCGTACTAAATGCCCTGGTCCCTTTGGAGCAACCATAAATACATCCGCATCAGCTGGTGGCAAAATTTGATTGAAATGAATATTAAAACCATGGGCAAAAGCAAGTGCCGCACCTGGTTTCAAATTTGGTGCAATTTGTTCATTGTAAATTTTAGCTTGTTTTTCATCTGGAAGAAGAATCATTACAACATCAGCAGCAGCTGTCGCTTGGGCTACTTCCATAACCTCTAAACCGTCATTTTGAGCTTTTTCCCAAGATTTGCTGCCCTTATATAAACCAACGATTACTTTTACACCATTATCATGCAAATTCAAAGCATGAGCATGGCCTTGGCTGCCATAGCCAATAATCGCCACCGTTTTATCTTTAATCAATTCCACCTTAGCATCTACTTCATAATACATTTTACTCATTTTAATTATCTCTCCTTATAATGCACTTTAATTTTTTATTTAGAACTGTCCCCAAAGGGACAATAACCCCGCATTTAACTACGACTTATATTATCACCTGGCAGTTGTCAAACAACTCACCAGACTCACTTTTTTCATTTTGATAAATACTACCACTTCCCCGTTGCAAGCCAATAACGCCAGTACGGATCATTTCCAGTATCCCATAGGGAGTAAGGGCGTGAATCAGCGCTTCTGTATTACTCTCACCACTCGTAATCTCGATAATTAAGGCCTGATCTGATATATCAACAACCTTTGCCCCAAATGATTCAGATAGTTGCAATACTTCAAGTTGCTGTCCCCTGTCTGCTTTAACTTTTATCATAGCAGTATCCCTTACGACTGCGGCATTGCCAGGCAAAAACTCTACAGCGCGCACTTCAACCAGTTTTTCAAGTTGTTTAGCAACTTGTGTGACCATGGCCTCACTGCCTTTCATCACTGCAGTGATGCGCGAATATTCACGGACATGGGTAGCCCCTACTGCCAGACTTTCAATGTTAAACCCACGCCGAGCAAACATACCAGCTACCCTCACTAATACTCCTGGATGGTTGAGCACCAAAATTGACAATGTATGCTCCACGATCATTACACCTCCAACTCATAATTACCAGTAAAAATCCGCCTCTTCCTTTACCTAAGAATAACCATGAAATTGTCTTATTCCATTATAGATGAACATTGTATTATGTATCAACTACATGCGGTAACATTTTAGGTCATTATACCAGTCATTTATGTCTAATTGCAAGGTAATTTTACTGTTTTACAGAAATTTGCATAAAATAAAAAGAAGTACTGAACATTCAATACTTCTTTTATTTCACGTTGCGTTACATCATTAGATAGTTTTCAGTAATGAAACTCAATCATATAAAGGATGTTTCTTACATAACTCAGCAATTAATTTGACAGCTCGATCCTGAGCGGCACTATCCTCAGGATTATTCAGTACCATTCCAATAATATCACCCACTACCTCCATATCTGCCTCTTTCATACCGCGAGAAGTGAGAGCCGGGGTACCGATACGAATACCACTCGTGACAAATGGACTAGCAGGATCAAACGGAATTGAATTTTTATTAACAGTAACACCTATTTTATCAAGCAGCTTCTCTGCATCTTTGCCTGTAATATTTTGGGAACGCAAATCCACTAATATTAAATGATTATCAGTACCGCCTGAAACTAAGGTAAACCCATGTTTTATCAATCGCTCAGCGAGAGTGCTAGCATTTTTGACTATTTGTTGCTGATATAATCTAAAATCCTCTGTCAGTGCCTCTTTGAAAGACACAGCCTTCGCAGCAATCACATGCATGAGAGGACCACCTTGCATACCAGGAAATACTGCTTTATCCACTATGGGAGCTAGTTCACTACGACACATAATCACGCCGCCTCTAGGACCACGCAAGGTCTTATGAGTGGTAGTTGTGACAATATCAGCATGTCCGATAGGAGTAGGATGTACACCTGCCGCCACCAGGCCGGCAATATGAGCCATGTCAACCATAAATAAAGCTCCAACTTCTCGAGCGATTTCACCCATTCGAGGAAAATCAATAATCCGAGGATAGGCACTCGCACCAGCCACAATCATTTTGGGACGATGTTTCCGGGCAAGCTCAGCTACTTCGTCATAATTAATGTGATGGGTTTTTTCGTCTACACCATATGGCACAATATTGAAAATTTTGCCTGAAACATTAACAGGACTACCATGTGTCAAATGTCCGCCATGAGCCAAATTCATGCCTAAAATGGTATCACCCGGCTTTAAAAATGCAAAATATACTGCCGTATTAGCCTGGGCACCTGAATGCGGCTGTACATTCGCATGTTCAGCACCAAACAGTTCTTTCACACGATCGATGGCCAGCTTTTCAACAATATCTACATATTCACAACCACCGTAATAACGTTTTCCCGGGTACCCCTCAGCATATTTATTTGTCAGCACAGATCCCTGGGCCTCCATAACTGCTTTGCTGACAAAGTTTTCAGACGCAATTAATTCAAGCTTGTTTTGTTGCCTGTGAAGTTCCAAATCAATAGCCTGGGCAATTTCTGGATCAAAAGCTGTAAGTATCTTCATATCTATTCCCCCATATATATATTATTTAGAGGTTTTAAAAAACCTCATTCATAAACAGCCCGCGCCCCGCCAATAAGCTTAGGACGAGTACGGGCTGCGGTCACCAATGCCTGTCCAATATTTTTTTGCACCAGCCTCATGGGTACAGCCACAGCCTTAAGGTGCATACCAATCAGCGTGCTGCCAATGTCCAGACCAGCATGAGCCTTAATACTCTCCACAACCACGGGATGTTCAAAATCAGCCATAGCTTGTGCCCCGAGGGCGCCACCAGCTTTAGGCACAGGCACTACCATGACCTGATCTAAATTATACATTATCGCACCCTGCTGTTCTATGACCAAAGCACGATTTAAGTGTTCGCAGCACTGCACTGCCAGATATATACCTTGCCGGTTACATACCTGGCGCAAACTGTCCAAGATAACCCTAGCCACAGCACTCGATCCCCCTGAACCAATCTTTGCACCCAATACTTCGCTAGTGCTACAACCTACTACTAGAATCTGCCCTGAACTAAGCTCCGCTGTCTGCAGTAGCTCGTTTACAATGTGGGTTGTTTGATTTTTGATGTTGTCAAGATCTGTATTCATCATTATGCTTCAAGCTGAGAGATTTTATCTACCCTGCGACCGTGGCGACCGCCAGCAAAATCAGTCTTTAGCCATGTGGCAACAATCATACAGGCTAATCCTGCTCCAATCACTCTCTCACCCATTGTTAAAATATTGGCATCATTATGTTCTCGAGACATTTGGGCTGAAAATTCATCATGGCAAAGAGCGGCACGAATACCCTTTATCTTATTAGCGGCAATACTCACACCAATGCCTGTACCACAAATAATAATGCCCCGGGTACACTCCCCGGATACCACTGCCTGCCCTATTTTGCTGGCAATTTCCGGATAGTCTATTGCTTCCGCTGAATGTGTCCCAAAGTCGCGAAACTCCACATTTTGCTGTGTTAACATTTTTTTAATTTCTTCTTTTAAATTAAATCCACCATGATCACTACCAATTGCTACAATCATGTTTACCCTCCAAATACTTTAATTAGTCATTTTTCGCTATTAAATCGGTTTTTCCTTCCCAAACTAGAATTTTTATCCAATAAATTTGAAGCAGCGAACCAAAATCTTTTGCAAAAGATTTTTCGTGAGTCGCTTCGTTAGCATCAAAATGCTAACATCCTTTCTCAGTAGTATAACTTATCAAACCGAATTTTATTAACTAAGCATACGATAGAGCACATGCAACCCCAGTAGAATGAGCACAATTCCGCCTATTAGTTCAGCTCGTTCGCCGATACGCTGACCAGCCCGCTGTCCTAAACTAAGGCCTAACACCGCAATTATAAATATCACGCTACCCAAAATAAAACTTAATTTTACTAAATCAACGTCCATCATACCCATACTAAAACCAGCTGCCAAGGCGTCAATGCTGACACTAGCTGCTAATAAGAACAGAGCCCCTCCCTGCAAGGGATGAGGTTTATTTTGATCTGGCACAGCACAAATCAAATTTTCCTTTATCATATATATACCTAACCCCGTTAAAATCAATGCCCCTAGAATACTAGCCCAATTTTGTACGGTCATAATCGGGTAATCCTGATTGGCAATCCCCATATGTTCAACTACAGCTCCGAGAAAATGTCCGATATAATAACCTGACAAGATCAGCACAATATGAAATAGAGCAAAGATAACAGAAGCGCGAAAAATAACCCTAAGCCTCATGGGATTCATACCAATAGGAATAGCAACAGAAAACAAATCAGTCCCTAAGGCCACGCTTAATATCAAAAGTTCTATACTACTCAATATTCCCACCTCCACAGCTCATATATATGTGAAGGGAACTAGAGATATGTTATTCTTTGATAATCTTGTAGCCACTAGCCTTGCGCAGACGGTTCATGACAGCCAGTCCCAAGCCTTCTTCTGGAATACCTTCGGCATAAATGATATCAACAGGGCTGTCATCGAAACTGCGTAGAGCTGTATATAAATTAGCAGCAATTTCCTCAGTATGTTGACGTAGGCCGTATACAGCTGAAACTACCGTTGCAGGCAGACGCTCAGCAGTCTCTTCCGAAACTATGACGCCTACCTTTTGCCCTGCTGCTAATGCTGTTTCTATTTCTTTCAAGATAAGATCAGCAATATGGGGATATGTTCCTTCAAATAAAATCATGGGGGCAGCTGGAGCATAATGAGTATATTTCATCCCTGGGGATCGGGGGATACACTGTGTACCACCATTTAGAGCCGGATCGATTTCCACTTCTCCTAAAGTATCCATGAGCATTTCCAAGGTGATACCACCTGGCCGCAGCAGCGTAGGTACAGGTGTAGTGCAATCAACAACAGTTGACTCAACACCAATATCACAGATTCCAGCATCAATAATAGCATCAATACGTCCATCAAGATCGGCTAGAACGGCCTGGGCACTCGTCGGGCTTGGTCTTCCTGAAGTATTAGCACTAGGGGCAGCGATCGGTATACCTGCTAGTGCTATCAGCTCACACGCAACGGTGGAAGCAGGCAGACGAACAGCCACAGTACCCAGCCCACCAGAGACAATGTCAGGTACAATGTTGGTCCGTTTAAAAACCACTGTAAGAGGCCCAGGCCAATATTTATCCATCAAAACCTGAGCATTCGCCGGAATTTCTGTGACTAGAGGTATCAATTCCTGTTGATTGGCAATATGTAAAATCAGCGGATTATCTGAGGGACGACCCTTGGCCTGATAAATGTTGGCTACCGCCTGACTATCAAGACCATTAGCCCCTAAACCATATACTGTCTCCGTAGGAAAAGCCACCAACTTACCTTGCTTTAGCAGTTCAGCTGCTCGCTGCATCGTTTGCTTATCAGGTTGATCTTTATCTACAATAAAATATTCAGTATGCATATACAATCCTCACTTTTCTTCAAGCACAACCACGCGCTCAATGCCACCATAGTCTTTGATAATTTCACTGACTTTAAAAAATCCAGT
>Ga0316600_10000373_pt1 | contig 22603 bp, 16 predicted proteins | sample OWC_soil_day5_CT_FD_207652 | JGI IMG/M metagenome (GOLD analysis project Ga0316600, IMG submission 207652) | Wetland soil microbial communities from Old Woman Creek delta, Ohio, United States - OWC_soil_day5_CT | ecosystem: Environmental > Terrestrial > Soil > Wetlands | place: USA: Ohio... | reverse complement strand
TCCTGCATATTTGGTCATCAGTTCTTTGAATTGTTCTTGATCAAGGCCAAAACCGCCGTCAACCAATACATCAACTAATTCTACATGCTTGTTCATTTCCCGTGCTACCCGCATGATAGTATTTTTTGTTGGAGCTAGAGTCGTTGGCAACGTAGCCATAACACCGATACATGCTCCCTCTTTTACCGCTTCCCGGCACATTTCCTCGTCAATACGTACGATTGGAATACCAGTATATTTGCCAATATCTTGTGCTGCGTCAGCTACCTCTCCTACTGATGAGCAAATATTGAGAATCGCATCTGCACCATCACATACCGCCTTCATAAACATGCTAACAAGTCTAGCCGCCGGTGGTGCTGTAACATATCCGGCCTCTCTAACTTCTGCAATAATCGACGGATCCTGATTACTGATTATCTCAGTATCTTTCGGAAGCAATTGCCGAACCTCTTTTTCTACCAACTCAATCAATTCTGGTGTAGTACCCGTATAAACCAAAGCTACTTTCATAAAAAAGCCCTCCTTTTTTGTAGTATGTATTACATACTACATCCTACGTTTATTATTACATATCATATTTTAAATGTAAATACTAATTATTTTAAATTTTATAACTATTTAAAAATGCAATTTGCCGATTGTGCCAATGCTGGAATGTAAATCCTTCCTGGCATGACTTATGAACTCAATTCCTTGCTCCACGTCTTTACTGCCCTGTTTCATTGCCAGCTAATGCTTTCTTAACAAAATCAACTCTTTTGTTTCACCATAGGAGCAAATTCTGAGACCTTTTAAAATCACTCAAGGTAAAAAAACCACGAAATTCGTGGTTTCATAAGTAATCTGGCTTTAATTTTTGCACGACAATCCGAACTTATACCGACGAGTAAATATATATGCTGGGCACACAAAAAAAAAGCTATTTGCCATAATTTAGACAAATAGCTTTTACTATGTATAGATAAAAAATCCGGATTTGATTAGTAGGGGTGATCTGTGACCTTACAAATCCATCCTATTATTTGATATATTCATTACCTTATTTTAGCTACTTACTCATCGTCACCGCCAAGGAAGCTGCCCAAACCACCAAGTATAGTGCCTCCTAGAACAGCCTTGCCAAGCACACTGCCTTCCTCTCTATTTCCACCTTTCTGTGGTGCTGCTGCCAGCATACGTCCCGCTAATCGTGAAAAGGGGAGTGATTGCAGCCATATTTTCCCTGGACCTTTTAAAACCGCAAGAAACAATCCTTCACCACCAAATAAAGCACTCTTGATGTTTCCCACTTGCTGAATATCGAACTGAACACTAGGCTCAAAAGCTACAATACAACCAGTATCAACGTGCAATACTTCACCCGACTGGAGTTGACGTTCAACAATAGTGCCACCAGCATGCATAAATGCAAGACCATCACCATCAAGTTTCTGCATGATAAATCCTTCACCACCAAACAATCCTGTCAGGATTTTGCGCTGAAAATAAATCCCCACTGAAACACCTTTTGCCGCACACAAAAAGCTGTCTTTCTGGCAGATTATAGTACCACCAAATTGAGATAACGGCATCGGTATGATATTGCCGGGATAGGGAGCGCCGAAAGCGACTTTTGCTTTACCATAACCACGGTGACTAAAAACAGTCATAAACAAACTTTCGCCTGTCAGCAGCCTTTTACCAGCACCAACTAACTTATCAAAGAAGCCTCCTTGGTTGCTTTTAGCCGATCCATCACCAAAAATTGTATCCATTTCCACAGTGCTATCTTTGTACATCATGGCTCCAGCTTCAGCAACCACGCTTTCACCTGGATCAAGTTCTACTTCAACAAACTGCATTTCAGTACCAAATATTTGGTAGTCCACTTCATCAGAAGTACGAGTACGTAAACTTGGAGGAAGCACACTACGTGTTGGCGGACCAGATACAATAGATGATGTTTCCGCTAATTCGTTTATTGCTTTTATCGGAACCCACTCAGGAAACCCTTCCCGCCATGCCAGACCATTAGAATTAGCTCTAACATAACTTTTTGCTTGAGTCACAGTCAGCGGGCCAAATTGCTTACCGTCATAATCTAAGTACCACTCCATTTTTATTCCCCCTTTTCATCTACTCATCTACTCATCTACTATTATATGGTAAAATTTCAAAGAGAGCAAATTCCCTAAGGAAAATTCTTCCTCTGGGAAAAGCAGTGGATTCGTGACTTCATAAGTATTCAGGAATTGCAAGGCCAGCCTTGGCCTTGCAATTCCATGCTATTTTCTATTAAAAATGAGCTTTTCCTACTTATTATTGACGAAAAATGGTTTTTATTGTTATAATATTCAAATATATACAATATTTGTTGATTAATTATTACTATCTAAGCATAAATATGTTTTGCTTATAATTAATTTAGGCTTTAAATAAGAGGTGTAAATGAGTGCAATCAAATCTACTACCTTCTAATCCAGATAAATTAGCCGAACAATTTTACTTAAAAGATGACTTATTACAAACAAAAATTGTAATATTGATAACTTTTTTTTTGTTTGTTTTTTGGGCTATGGAGATTATTTAAATTTTGGATTGAGTCATGAGTTTTATGAGTTAATTTTGGCCCGCGTTGTTTTTTTGGTATTTTCAGCAATAATTCTTATTGTATTAAAACATGTAAGAACCGTAAAGCAATTCGACTATCTAGTTTTTCTTTGGTCGACTATTTACATATTACTATCAATATATATAAATACATCTCGGTCGTTAACTAACATTAATTTTACGTATATTGACACACTAATAGTCCTAGCATTATTTTTGGTTTTTCCTAATAATCTCTCTATTAAGGGTATTCTTGCGAGTATTTTGACCATTGGAGATTTAGTAGTTATTTTATTCTTTAAAAATCCAATTAGTGATTTATCATTCAAGACTATTGCACTATCCTATATTGTAGCTAATGTATTAGGATTATTTATTGCTAATAGACTACAGCAGTTTCGCCAAAAACAATACCATGCTTTTTTTCAGAAACAAAACCTTTGCGAGGATTTGGAAAAAATCGCATTTGTTGATTATTTGACAGGCGCGTTAAATAGGCGTAAATTCTTCCAGCTAGGCTCTTTAGAATTTGATAAATTTATCAGATATAAAACATCTTTTTCAGCCATTATATTAGATTTGGATTTATTTAAACATCTAAATGATGAGTTTGGACATGATGCTGGCGATCATTATCTGAAAACATTTACAAATATCATTATTGAAAACAAACGAAACAATGATGTTTTAGGCAGATTAGGCGGCGAAGAATTTGCTTTAATTTTACCTGAAACCAATCTTAACTCTGCATTAGAGATGGCTGAGAGATTGCGGCGATTATGCGACGAAAGAAAAGTATATTTTAATAACCAGCTGTTACACACCACTGTAAGTATTGGGATAACCAAAGTGTGGGAAAAGGATCGAACATTTCAAGATGTTTTGAAAAGGGCGGATGAAGCCTTATATCAAGCAAAAGGAAACGGGCGTAACCAAGTACAGTTTAAGCTTAAAGATTTATAATCCAGTACGGTTCCTACAAGATTCAATCAGAATTTTCTACGACAAAAGGCTCAACAAGCAGAAGGCTACTGCTGGTTGAGCCTTTAAACTATCTCTTACAAAATTAGCAAAGCTGTATTTTTAGTCTATTTGTTATTAAAAAATAAGCTCCTACAAGAAGAATATACTACTTGCAGGAGTTGCCATTATATATTTGATTCTTGGTCAGCAGTCTTATCATTATCCCATTCAACAACTTGGCAATTCTCAAATCGTGGCAATTCTCTAAACTGTTTCATCAGTGCCTTTGCATCTTCTGTATTATTGGCTTTTAGAATATGCATAGCCCTCATAAATTGAGCGTGAGTGAACATTACTATAAATCCATCTTCGAGTCGTTTTAGATGATCGATAGCGATCTTTGCGCGGGATAGTAGCATACTAAAGCTTTCGGCACCTTCACCATCAATATCGTTGGGATCAACTCGATTCCAATATTCATTCACTCTTGCTTTGCGTTCGGCAGCAGTAGTATTGGTACAGGTATGAGGAGCTAAGTAGGTAAATTCCTGTACATCCCAAACCTCATGCCTTACATTTGGAAAACGTCTTAAGGTCGGCTCGGCGGTCTGCCTAGTACGAGTAAAAGGTGAGGTAATGATTAGACTTGGAGCCCCTTTAAAAAGCAAGCTGATTTGCTCAGCTTGCTTCCATCCTTTTGGGCTCAAGGGGATAGTTTCGTGATTGTCGGTAGCAGATCCTGCGTTGGCAGTACTTTCACCGTGACGAATTAGCCATATTTTTTTAGACATACAAACACTCCCTCATTGCGATAAAAATCTTTAGCAAAGATATCGGAATGGTGATTTTGTCTTATTAAATATTTAAAGATAATTATACTAATTTAATTCTATATGGCGAATCCATCGTCCGTTGACATTACACGACTTTTTTCAGTACCACTTTGTCGGATTTTTCTAAAATGCTATTGCGATAACCGTATACAAAATAGATTACCAAACCAACAGCGATCCAGACAGAATAACGAATCCATGTCTGAATTGGCAGGCTATACATGAGATAACTACAACAGATAATTGCTGCTGGAGCAACAAACTTAACAGCCGGGCAACGGAATGGGCGGTGTGTATTCGGTGCTGTCTTGCGCAGCACGAGTACACCTATAGCGGTTGTAAGAAAAGCGAAAAGAGTGCCAATGTTAACAAGTTCAGCTAAGATATCAACCGGAGTCAGACCAGCAATCACTGCAACGATGATTCCGGAAATAATGGTAATGAGATGTGGGGTTCCGTATTTAGGATGTATTTTACAGATGCTGGCAGGAATCAATCCATCCCGGGACATGGCAAAGAAAATACGAGACTGTCCATACATGACTGCCAGTAATACAGTGGTGAGACCAGCAATAGCACCGGTTCCAACCAAGGCAGAACCCATATTATATCCAATTTCCCGTAGTGCAAACGCCACCGGTTCAGCATTGTTCAATTCTTGATAAGGTATCACTCCAGTGAGTACGGCAGCAACTGATATATATAGAATCGCACAGATCATCAGAGAGCCGATGATGCCAATGGGCAGATCACGATTGGGATTTTTGCACTCTTCAGCAGCTGTTGCAACGCAGTCGAAGCCAATGTAGGCTAAAAACATGGTAGCGGCCCCAGTCATTACCCCGGAAAAACCAAAGGGCATAAATGGAGACCAGTTAGCAGTATTTACTTTGGGTCCAGCCAGGAATAAGAAGATAAATACTGCTAAAAGCTTGACAGCGACCAGGATTTTGTTCATAGTCGCGCTTTCTTTCGTACCGCGCACAAGCAAAATACTAAGAAACAATAATATTAGCATCGCCGGTATGTTAATGATTCCGCCATCAGCGGCAACGGCGGTAAACGCCTTGGGAAGTTCGACACCTGCAGACTTGAAGAGTCCAGTCACATAGGCCGACCAACCAGCAGCTACCAAACTAGCGGCAAGGGAGTATTCTAGTACCAGGCTCCAACCAACGATCCAGGCCATAAACTCACCTAGTGTTGCATAAGAATAGGTATAGGCACTTCCTGCAAAGGGTACGGTAGAAGCCATCTCAGAATAACATAATGCGCAAAATACACAAGCAATTGCGGATAGCAACAGGGAAACAACAATGCCGGGTCCAGCATATTTTGCGGCGACAACACCTGTGAATACGAAGATCCCAGTACCCATGATACACCCGACCCCCAGGAGAAGCATATCCAAGGCTCCCATATTTTTTTTCAGATTTTGCCTATTAGTGCCTTCTGTGAAGGAGGAAAGGCTTTTAATTCTAAACAGATTCATTAGATTCCCTTCTTTCGGTAGTAATAATATAAGAAAAATTGACGGCGATATCCGAAAAAGGGATTTTCATCACTGGATGATATATTCCATTTACATGACAGACCGCACACACACGGGTATCAATATAACACATATACAAAATAATTTCAAATAGATGTGCGCATTAATCTGAAAAAAGTAGTAAAAAAGTAGTATCTTTTCGTAAAATTACATTCATAAAGAACAAATGTTTTTATTAATGGTACTCAATTTATGATAGGATAAGCCAAATACCTGAAATCCTATCATAAATTGAGCCCCTTTGTTTAGAACGTTCACCAATTTTACTCACACCTTTTGTGGGATGTAATGAATCGTTAATTAACAAGTTACTCTTCCCAAAAATGGTTATTTATTAGCTTGCAATAATTTATATGGTATCATAAAATGACCTCATAAGATGCTTTTTTCAGCTCCACTGCTTACTAATCCCGTCTCTTAATAAAACCAAACTTAGAGAAACGTGTTTTTAACATAGGTAGTATATAATGTATAAATCGTGTTAAGGAGTACCTAGTATGAAAAAGTTGTTTTCTGGAGTTTTTCTACTATTAATGGCCTTGTCTGGAATTATCGGAGGATGCTCATCACAGCCTCAGCACTTCGATGTAACAACTTCAGAACAAAAGCGCGATAAACTTATTATTGCCGGATCGGGTAGCAATATTGCTGTGACAAAAAAGTTGCTAGCAGCTTTCAACGAAGAGCAAAAAATCAATGCTGTAATTCCCGCTAGTATTGGCTCCGGCGGAGGTATAAGCGGTGTAGCAAATGGTAATATTGATTTAGGGATTACCTCAAGACCGCTTGCAGATTCCGAGAAGACAAACGGGTTAAAAGAAATCCCCTACGCTCGCTCGGGCCTTATTGTAGCAGTAGGCTCTGCTGTTCCAGATAATAATATCAGTTATGAGGATTTGGTTAGGATTTATCAAGGAGATAAAACTACATGGTCCAATGGCGTACCAATCATTGTCTTTGTAATGTATGAAAAAGACAGCACCAATGAAGTGTTAATGCGAGAAATACCAGGTTTTAAAGAGGCATTACTAGATTCTCTGCGTAATAACCGTTGGCAGGTATTCTATAACCAACAATCTCAGGAACAAGCGCTTGCGAAAACACCTAATTCCATTGGTTTTATAAATATGTCGGCTACATTAGAAGGTATAAAGGTACTTAAAGTTAATGGTATAATGCCATCGCGTGAAAATATAGAGAATAATAGCTATAAGCTCTACAAAACGTTGAATTATGTGTATCAAGAGCCAATTGACCCCAAAATGGGCGCCTTTATCAATTTTACTTTATCTCAGCGTGGCAGAGACATCTTGCTAAGTAATGAATGTATTCCTTTAAGTAAATGAGGGTATGAATTTGATATTTTTTTCGCAGAAGTTTACTCGACTTATGAGTTTTTTAGCAGTTACCAGTATACTGATACTATCCATTGCAACGCCTTTTACTTATTTTTTTCTTGAGTATCAGGATGGCAATAAAAGGGCTGCCTTCTATTCAAAAAAATACGCAATGAAATTTAAACAGGCGATACAAGAAAATCCAGAATATTGGCAGTTAAACATTGAAAAATTTATCGAAATTTTTGCCGATATTGAGAGCGGTGATGGAATAGAGGCCATAGAAGTCTATGACAATGCATTACAATTAATACATCGCGAAGCATTGTTAGAACCATCAATGCTATCCATTCGCCAAACTGCTCAAATTCGATACAATAATCAATTATATGGTTCAGTGATCATTTATGCCAGTTTGGCACACATAATTCATACTACAGTCATTTTAATATGTTTGTTCTCAATAACTACCTTTATTGTTCTAAAGCTTCATCAAACGAATCAGAAAAATAAAAATGAAATAGCAACTAGAAAAAAAATCGAAAGTATCTTAAAACAGTCAGAAGAAGAATTGACGATAAAAAATAAGGAGTTAGTCTGTGCTTTAGAAGCAGTCAAACATACGCAAGATAAGCTGATCCAGCAGGAAAAACTGGCTGGAATTGGCCAGTTAGCTGCCGGAATTGCTCATGAAATCAATACCCCATTAGGATTTGTTACAGGTAATGTTGAAATGTTAGAAGAATATTTTGCTGTTTTTAGTAGCGTACTTAAACTACAGGCTGATTTTACCACTATTGAACCACTATACAAAGAAAATATTGATCAAGGAATTAAGAAAGAACGAGAACGGGAGTTAACATTTATTCTCGATGATCTGCCTGAATTATTCCGAGATACGTTAGAAGGCCTGAACCGAATAAACAAGATTGTTAAAGGCATACAGATTTACGCTCATATAGACCAGCAACGTACCTTCGAACAATATGATCTAATTAAAGGATTACATAGTATGTTGTTGATGGCACAAAATAAAATCAAACCTTATGCTACAATTGAAGAACAGTTGCAGAATATCCCGACAATTGAGGCAGTTGGAGAGGAAATTAACCAAGTATTACTGAATCTCATTATAAATGCCGCACATGCTATAAAAGAGAAAGCTCTTGCAAAAATGGGAGTAATTAAAATATCAATATGGCATGAAAAGGAGTTTGTCTATTGTGCGATTGAAGATAATGGTTCTGGGATTATACCTGCAAATTTGAACAGTATTTTCAATCCGTTCTTTACCACTAAAACTGTCGGACAAGGAACAGGGATGGGGTTAAGTATCTCCTATGATATTATTGCTAACCGTCATAATGGTGAGATTTTAGTGGAAAGTTCTCAAGGTAATGGTGCAAAATTTACGGTGAAATTACCAATAAAACATGACCTGACTAGAGTGCTAGGCTCTGATACAAAAATCTCATAAAATCAAACCTATCGTTCACCATAATATTAAGCTGAAGCACCATAACCGGAGATTATACCCCAATACTAAAAAAGCTATTTGTCCAATTGCGACAAATAGCTTTTTACTATCTATGAAGAAAATTACTTAAACATGGTGGAGGCGATTGTTAATAACAAGCAAAGCGTACAAAGATCTTCAAAAAGGCACACTAGAAATACAAATGATGAGGTGGCTTGGAAATGAAAAGTACAGATTTTTTTGCCACCTATAACGGAACTATCATCAACAATTCAGCCTATTTCTTGGGAATATTCATGTAATTCGCTAACCACATTAACACAAATCAAATATGGCGGCTATATTTATAAAAATGCTTTAGAGCTACAGTCGCATGCTAGGGAGCTCAAAAATTGTAATAGCCAACAATATTCTCGAATCTTGATTCACATTAGATCTCAATAAGAAAAAATCATAAAAAAAGAAAATATCACTGAAAATTGAGCGACGTTTTCTTTTTAATAATATAGTTTTTCATCTGATCTGGTGTCCCTGGATGTACGATTAGATTTTTTATTATTATACATAAGAACATCAATATTTTTGAAAAAGTCATCTGGCTTCAGCTTCAAATTATAATCATATACATCATATCCCATACTTAAGCTTATCTTATAAGCTTTTTGGCTATCTTTATTAAATTTTTCAACACTTTCCAGTATTCTTTTAACTGTCTGTTCAAGCAATTGATGATTATCAATTCCCAGAATTATAAAAAATTCATCTCCTCCAAACCTTGCTATGAATTCATTATTACTCAAACACTGCCTTATTATTTTGACTACATCCTGTAGTGCTTTATCACCAACATCGTGTCCAAATTTATCATTTATTTGCTTGAATTCATTTAGATCAATTAATATAGCTGAAAAAGTTTTTTTTGCTGTACTGTTCCGAATTTTAACCTTGATATAGCTGTCTAGCTGTCTCCGATTATATGCTCCTGTGAGATAATCCGTATTTAATCCTCGATCCTGAATATTAAAATATATTATTAAAAGCGAAAGCATCATCCCCGACCAATTAAAAGAAACTCCATAAAAGAATATTTGAGTTGAAGTCCCCACTGCCTGAGGAAGAAAAAATAATATCAATGAATAATAATACCTTTTTTCTAACATTCTTCGATTCATGATGATGAAAAAAAATGAATAAATAAGTAAAGCACAACAAAATGCTGTGTGAACCCAGAAAAAATCCCCTCTATGATAAATATTGTTAGCATCAACACTAAAAAACCAACCTGTATGGAGACTAATTATCGATACTAGACCATTTATGGCAAAAAGGAAAATTAAAACATTTTTCAATTTTCTTATTCGGTTCTCATCATGAAGAACTTGGAAATTTGTATAAAGAATCCATAACATGGGTCCAATCGGTTCAATTATATAAAGCAATAGATTAAATCCCGTATTAGATATCATATTTAGAGAACCCGGTAGTCCATTGAAAGCCCAACCCAAAATATCAATTATTATTAAAACCATATTGACCTGGACTAATGCAATAAATAGCTTATATTGAATAAATACTTTTTCCAAACGATTGTATCCATTAATGTAAATAAAAATTAAAATGATAAATGACAAGATACTTGAATCCATTGTTTTTAACGTTATCATATTTACCTCATACTATGTAATATTACATTATCTATATACTGTTTTTTGCTTTAAATCAAGCATTATATAACAATTAAATCCAGCGATACAGATCTAGTTGGTTTTTTCAATTAAGCAATATCATTCGATGTTTATCATACTAAAACATCGTTTCTATAGCTGCTTCGTTAATTCCTTCATTCTCTTACAATAATAGTTATAAATAGGTAATTTTAGCATACTTTTTTCATATTCCATCCCGACCTATAAAAACCTATTACGGCAACTACCCTAAAGTTCATTAGTTTTGAACTTTAGGACAAGCCTTTTAAACCCATACAAAGCAAAAAAGCCACGATATTCGTGGCTTCATAAGCATTTCCAGTTTTTTTGCAGCGGCGAGTCGCGAGCATGCAAATCCACCTTGCTATCAAACATAATCGTAAAATTTCCTTCTTGTCGTCAACTCAGAGGAATCATTGCCTTGACTCTTCCTCACATAACCATACAATTGAATTTTTATTTATTGGCTTGAACAGGAGCGCTAGCCGAAGAATCAAATAATTTTCTAACACTGTTAGATACGATCAGCATTGCCAAGGTAATCAGCGCAATAGCCACGATTAACTGTAGACCGTCAGTCAAAAAAGAAAAGGTGCCGGTATAGATGATTTTATTGACGATGCCGTAGATTGACATAAGCAAAGCAAGCAACGTAACCACAAGCATAAAACACATTGGAATGTAAAGCATCTTGCCCTGACGTCCGGTAACTTTCAGGAAAACCGTCAACGCAATCAGGACCAATGCAGAACATAGTTGATTGGCTGCGCCAAATAGAGGCCAAATATTCATATATCCGCCTAGGCAAAGCAGATAACCAAAGAACAAGGTAATGAGGGTTGCAAAATATTTATTCGTCAACACACGCTGCACTAGTGACATCTTCGCTGGATCAGTCACATCCCCCGTAAATAGTTCTTGGAAGCACATTCGTCCGATACGGCCAACAGAATCCAATGTAGTCAGCGCCAGTGCTGATACGCACATAGTGATGATACAGGTGGCTACATGGCGTGATAGACCGAACATAGACAGAAAACCACCGACAGAGCCAGAGAATATCTGAAACGGCGTACCTTTGGGCATCACACCACCGGTAGCGGCAGCCCCAACGACGATCAAAGAAACAACAGCTAATACAGTCTCAATCATCATAGAACCGTAACCGACAAATAGCATATCTTTTTCATTGGAAATTGTTTTGGAAGATGTGCCAGAAGAAACCAAGCTATGAAAACCGGAAACAGCACCACAGGCAATGGTAATAAACAAGATGGGAAACATAGGCTTGCCATTTACTTCAAACCCAACAAAGGCCGGAAGTTCAATCGTTGGATTGGTAAAAACAACACCAATGACGCCGCTGGCAATCATACCCAGAAGCAGAAACGAACTCAAATAGTCTCGTGGCTCCATCAACAGCCACATTGGCAGAACAGCAGCCATAAACATGTAAGCAAAAACTACGTAAATCCATGCTGTCTTGTCAAAATAAAGAGGATATGCAATACCTGCCGCTAACATGCCCAGAATCAAAAGAATACCGATTGCCAGTTTTGGTTTTTCTGACAGTGGATATTTTTTCAGAAAAAGTCCTAAGAAGATAGCAACAACAATATACAGCATAGAAATAGAAGCAGCGGCAGCATTAGGTGTAGCCAGTGAACCATTGGCTCCAAAGCCGTTGAAGGTACTAGCAACAATATCAGCAAAAGCAGCTATTACCAATAGAGTAAAAAGCCAGGAAAAGAGCAGAAACAATTGCTTTCCAGTTTTACCAATATATTTTTCAATCAGCATACCTATTGATTTGCCATCATTTTTGACAGAAGCATACAGGGCTGTAAAATCCTGAACAGCACCGAAAAAAATACCGCCAATCATCAGCCACAGCATTACTGGTACCCAACCAAACATCGCGGCGATAATGGGCCCTGTAACGGGTCCAGCACCTGTAATAGAAGAAAATTGATGAGCAAATACCGAGAATTTAGAAGAAGGAACGTAATCATTGCCATCTTCAAAACGATAAGCCGGCGTTTTAGCCTGAGGATCAATACCCCATATCTTGGTCAGCCAGCGGCCGTAGATGAAATAACCGCTTGCACAGACAAGCAGCGCAATACACAATAAAGTTAATCCTGTCATAATTTTCAAAACTCCCTTTCTTGGTTTGTTTATGCTACGCTCTGCAATCCCATGTCGCGATCATAACGACTGCAGGCGGGCAATTTGGGGGCAAAAATACAATAAAAAAACTCCGCCTTCTTCACGTGTTACCGTGTTGAAGACGAAGACTATTCCTCCGCGTTACCACTTCATTTGCTGATTGCTCAACCATCTCTACTATATCAGAAAATTTCCGAATACATTTCCTGTTAACGGTGGAAAACCGGGCACTGCTTACTTTTGGTTCAGCATGCTGCTCACAGAGGAGAAATATAAAGTTTTTCCACCGTCTTTCACCACCCGACGGCTCTCTGCAGGAAAAATCCCCACATTTTTATTCTGCTCATTGCATTTCAAATATTCTATTAGTGTATAATATATCACCAGTCCCTTTTTTTGTCAATAACTATATCGTGTCTAAAATCAAAACATAATTTGATAAGAAGATTCCATCGTCCTCTTGTATTTCCACACAAAACAAAAGATCCGTAACATTTGCGGGTTTAATTTTTTTTACAACATACCCCTTCACTACCATGTTGTTCGCAACTAACCGTCCTTAAATGTAAGTACCACTAACATCAATCATAAAATATTACTCCATTTCCTCACCGTTTTTAACTAATATGTTATAAAAGTAATATATACATACTGCTAGTAATAACGATGTCGTTGCAAACAAGACAGCATATCCTAGATGTTCAGCTACAGCACCTAATATCGCGCTAGAAAGGGCGTTACCAATATCTCCAGCGGCAATCATGATGCCAAGAGCCGTACCTCGATTTTTTTGATTAATACGTTCCACCAAAAGTATAACTAAGGTAGGATAAACAATACCAAATCCTAAACCAAACAAAATGCCTGATGAAATAAGGATCATGGGTGAAATAGTAACAAGCAGCAGTAATATGCTGACCAACATAGTGATGCTAGCATATACAGTTGAATTTACCAGGCCAAAACTATGATTGATTCTCTGTACAAAAACACGAGAACTAATTACAGAAATAGCAAAGGCAATAAAGAACATAGAATAAAAACTAATACCTTTATCAATAGCGGCAAGTGGTATAAAGGTAAGTACTGCACTAAAAGAAAAACTTGCAGCAAACTGACAAAGCGTTGATGCAAAAACAACATTGGATTTAAGCACATCCATAAATGGAACCCGCTGAGCGTTACTCGGCGCCAGTTTAATTGGATGGGAACGCCACTTCATGACACTAAAGGCGATACCTATCAGAATAACATTAATACCAACTAGTACCTTAAAACCAAAACTATCAAAAGCTGCCTGGGCTATACTCATGCTAAGTCCGAGACCAAACATGGTTGTTAACGTATACATGGCAATGGCATTGGAATTGCTTTCACCTGATCCAATACTACTAGCAAAGGTAACAGCTCCTGTACCATAAAAGGCCTGCCCAATGCCGTATAGGAAACGCAAAGTAAAAAAAGTAAGAAAGCTAGTAGCCCACCAGTATCCAATGGTTGATAAAATAAGCAAAATTTGCCCAATCAGAATGACTGGCCAACTCCCTTTACTATCCACCTGAAAACCTATCCATGGTCGTATAAGAAGGGCACTCATTGCCGCGGCGCCCATAATAATGCCAATTTGCGTCTCGCCAAAGCCACTATTCTGTAAATAAACTGGTAATATGGGAACAAGTAAGCACATACCAAGAGTTGTATTAAAGTGAGAAATTGCAATGTTCTGGAATTGTTTGTTTCTAAAAACACTAAATAAATTAGCCATAGTAACCTCTTTGTAATTAAATCTGCTGAATATTGTAATTCATCTAAACTCTATGTGAAAGCAACATCAAGATAAAGAAAACTAACGGTTTATTATCTTCAGACCCATAGCTTTGTATCCTTTTCTCTCAAAATTTTTGCCCAATATTTTATTGATTTCGATGCAATTTTATCATTGTTACATCAATTTGTCCACATAGCCTACAGTGTTAGGCGATAGAACGGTGTCACGGGAACGGTACTAAATCGTCACGTTTAAATTAATCCTTGGATACTATTCCTCATGATATCTCAGTCGCTCTATCGATTTGACGAAGATTTAACAGCTTCAGTGACTACCTTAGGCCACCTGGAGCGCACCTTCCATTGGACCATTGATAAGACGGTTGCTCCTAAAACAATTAATATGTTTGTCGGAGATAGCCAAGATGCCACCTATACCATCAGCGTAACAAAGGATTCAGGAACTGATATAGCTTATTTTGAAGGCCAAGTTTGCGTCACTAACGGCGGTGCCGTTGCTACCCAAAACCTCGCAATTAATGTTAATCTTACTAAGCCGCCAAGTAACGATGTAATTGCTACTGCTGTAGTAGACGTAAGTCAACGCCCAGTTCTCGCCCCTGGTGAAACCTTCTGTTATGATTATAGGGTCGATGTACCTGCTGGGAGCATAACCCCTGGAGCCACCTATAAAGTAACAGCTGATGTAACAATCACCAATCATTCTGGCCACCTTGGAACTCCATTTGGACCTAGCCCTAGCACAACTGGTGCATTACCAGAAACCCCAACATTAATCAACGATACCATCAATGTCAATGATACGAATGGCTCTTCTTTTACTTTTAGTGCAGGCGGATCTAAAACTTATACTAAGTCTTTTTGCTGCAGTCAGCCTTCTATAGCGTCTACACCCTGTCAAAGCTCTTCAACACAAACCTACAATAATACAGCTACTATTGAAGAAACTGGGCAATTTGCTACAGCATCTGTCACTGTTAATTGTTTTGCCCTCACTGTTAGCAAAGATGTAATCACCACATTTACACGGAATTTCTGTTGGACCATTGATAAACAGGCTGTACATCCTTCTAATCAAACCTTACAAATTACGAATCTCATCCTCTCTCTTGGTCAGTCTTTTGATGTTTTATACAAAGTAAATGTAACTTCATCGGCAACAGATAGTAATTGGGTAGCTTCTGGCACAATCATTGTGAATAACCCAGCGCCAATTTCAGCCCTTGTTTCCATTACAGATTTAATTACTCCAGGTAATATAGCCGTACCAATTGCTACAAACATTACTCTTGACCCATCATCACAACAAAGCTTTAGTTTTAGTATTCCCCTTCCTGACGGCACTAGCCGCACGAATCAGGCAAGGGTTACTTTACAAAACACCCCTAGCGGCACTACTAATTTCTTTTCCAATCTTGTTCCTTTTGAGTTTAATCAGCCTACAAATTTTACAAACCAATGTGTTAACGTTGAGGATAGTTTTGGTGGTACTTTAGGTACGTTATGTGAGGTTGGCCAACAATTTAGCTATACTCGGAGAATTGGTCCATTTGACACTTGCGGCGACAGGGTAATTGCGAATACAGCCAGTTTCACGACTACTGATATTCCTACACCTCCTGAAACCTGCGCAACTGGCAAGGCTAGTTGGAATATTAATGTCAGCGTACCTTGCTTCGGCGGCTGCACCCATACGATTGGTTTTTGGAAAACCCATGCAGGCTTTGGGCCACAAAACGATTTAGTTACACCATTACTGCCTATTATCCTTGGTAATGAAGACGGTCCCCAAAGTATTACAGTCTCTACAGCAGCACAAGCTGTAAGTATTCTTGGCTTTGAAGGCTCAAATGGAATATTTGATGCTGCAAATGGTATTAACAAATTATATGCCCAATTATTAGCCGCACAGCTAAATATTAATGATGGTGCAAACGGTTCAGCAATTGCAAGCACTTTAGTTGATGTAAACAATTTCCTAAGCATAAATGATTCCACCAGCTGGGCTGGACTCACTAAGGCTCAAAAACAACAAGTGCTGTCATGGGCAAAAATTCTAGAAAATTACAATACTGGTCTTATTGGCCCAGGACATTGTTCAGAATAGAATTGACTTAAAGCTTTTGGCTCCTATAGATGTAAATAACGGTAGCAAAGTGCTACCGTTACTTGCATACATATTTCTAGTATTTATGATGGAACTATAAAATAGGAGGAATATAAATGGGAAGGAATACCCATTATCAACTCTCCCAGAATGATTCCACGGAAAACATCTCTTCCCATCGAAAACATAAACATCATAAGAAAAAAGATACCATCATTAAAACATCTGTAACTGCTAAAGGACACTTGTTTCGTACTTTCCATTGGACAATAGCCGCCACTGCAGTCCCCAATACTCTAGACCTATTGCTTGGTGACACTGATACCGTCGTCTACACCATCGATGCTAATAAAGATAATGGTTCAATCGCAGGATTCATAGAAGGTCAAGTGTCTATAGCTAACTTAGGCAAATCAGCTACTAACAATCTTAAAATTACCATTGATTTGACTAAACCAGATGGCACACTCATTACTCACCAATCTATCGACATCAGTGAAAATCCAATAATGAAAGAAGGTGATTTATATTGCTATCAGTTTCATTTGGATATTCCAATACATTATGTTAGCCCAAATGCTCAATACAAAGTTACAGTTTCTGCTACTATAACCAATTTTACAGAACATACAGGGAAACCATATGGCCCCAGTTCTAGCAAAGAAATCATCTTACCAACTACAGAAATGTTAATTTGTAATTCCATAAATATAGATACCTCAGATGACTTTTCCTATACATTTTACGAAAGTGGTTCCCAATCCTACACCAAAAACATTAGTTGCCATAAAGAAGGCAAACAGCTGCTTGTCAATACTGCGACAGTCAGGGAGACAAACCAAACAGCTTGTGCTACTGTAACGATTAAAGGCTTAACCCTATCCGTAATTCAAACCATACCAAAAACTTCCTTTACTAGAACTTATAAGTGGACCATAACAGAAGAAGCAGTAGATATGTTTGATCGATATACACCCATTGATTCTTTGCTCTTATCGGTTAATCAACCATTTAGCATTTACTGTAAAATCCACGTAATTCCATCTTACGTAGACAACAACTTTACATGCTCCAGTCTCATCACAATTACCAATCCATCACCTAAACCTACTTATATCACAATCGCAAACTATTTTTTACCAGATGATTGGATTGTGCCTATTGTTTCTTTCCCTGCCTTGTTGCCTGCTAATTCACAAGTGTCTTTTCCATTTAGCGTTAACCTACCTGATCAATTAGAGCGAATCAGTAGAATTGCTGTTATCCCACATCATGACTCAAAATCTGCTGCTCATTATTTTCTATCAACTGCTAACCCGGTAGAATTCAATACAACCACAGAAATATACAACCAGGATGAATACATCACAGTAAGAAATAGTTCGCAAGGCCTGCTTGGCACAGTTCATAAAAATGCCCATGATTTCTGTTATATACGTCAAATTGGCCCTTTTTATACATGTATGGAGCCGACAATTGAAAGTGTCTCAACTTTTGAAACACATGATACTAGCACAACAGATAGTACTAAATTGCTCATCAAGGTGAGATCTTGTACTGGTTATACACATACAACGAATTATTGGCAAGCCCATTGCGGTTTTGGGCCACAAATTGATCTAGTAACGCCACTTCTACCTATTACGTTAGGTGAAATTCATGGACCAAAAAGCATAGCGATACCAGTAAACGGCCACCAGCAAGTTCTTGCTTTATTACAATTTAAAGGATCTAATGGCATTAGAGATTTATCTAATGGAATAAACCACATATATGCCCATCTGTTGTCAGCTAAATTAAACATCAATAGCGGAGCCGATAATACCGCAGTAGCCTCTGCAATCTTTCATGTTGAAGAAATTCTAGCCGACCATGATTCTTCAGACTGGGAAGAGTTAAACCTAGAGGAACAAGAACGCCTGCTAGCTCTAGTTAAAACTCTGGCAAAATTTAATAATGGTTTAATTGGCCCAGGCAATTTTTCAGAGGATAAAAGTTTCTCATCATTTTAAGAGGGTATCTATTCTATGAACAAATATCTTGATTACCCTTGCCATTCAAGTAAAATCCACAAGGGTTGTAAGTAATTAATATCTAATATTTATTATAACTTAATTCGACTTATATAGACAAAAATTCTAATCTCTTGTAACATTAAGCCATAAGTACAACAAACTTTTCAAGGAGTTATTATGCGTAAAAAGACAGCCATTCTAGTTTTCGTTATAGTCGCTATTGTCGCTTATTGCAAGTATACGGTTTTTTCTTACGACAATCGTACTGCCAACAACTTATCTGCCTACTGTAATATTGATTTTCGTGGCGTAACCGATCCTCAAACAAATAATGTTACTGGTGCAACCTTATCTGTAGTCGATTTGCGATATGATTCTAGGCCACTGGAAAAGTTATTGATCATTGATATTGATGGTAAAACATACAAAATCGATAGTATTGAGATATCTGCCCAGCCGCCGACTTATTCGCCTAAAGATTTTCCCACAGGAAAAGGCTTTAAACATGCCAATACTTTATTTGTCACCTTCCCCCTGCAAGTCCTAGAAGAAATATCCCATGCCGAAACTATAAAAGTTTCCTTTAAATACGTCAACAGTGATTCGGCCATTGAACTGCCGTTAAGCACCGTAGATTTACAATACTGGAAAAATCAATTGCCGTCTTTGTAAGATGGTGCTTTGTTGCTGTTCGCATCTAGTGCATTTCACCCCCTTCAGGGCAGATAATCATAAAAGAATACTAGCACGTTGCATTAGACTATATGAGAATTTTTTTGCCAGCGTTTTTGGAGGTAAAACCTAAAGACAAGTGCTACGCAATCAGTAATGCACCACAATAAGAAGGCCACATAACCACCATATACGCCGTAGCCTGATTTTACAGCAAAAAGATAAGCTAGTGGAAGAAATATCAGATAACTTGACATCAACCCTTCATAAACGATAAAACGGGTATCTTTGCAGCCAGTTAACGCACCACGTAGCACCAAATAAATAGAAGAAAATAATTGGCTTAAACAAATAAGTTTTAGTGTTTGAGCCGCTTGTTCTGCTACTAGCTTGTCAGCAGGACTAAAGAAATTGCTGACAGTTGGTGAAAAGCTAAAAAGCAGGATGCTTGTAACAAGCATTACACTAAAGCTCATTTTGCATATCCGATTCACCGTAGGTAGCAAGAGGCATTCTTGGTGATCCTCCAATAACCGCGGAACAATAATTGATGCTGTAATTAGAAAGCCGATAGCAGGAAGATAGGCAAAATTAAAAGCTTGCAAGGTAATTTGATGTACCGCTAAAGCAGTAGCTCCCAACGGTTTCATTAAGCAAACAAAAAGTAACAGGGCCAGGAGTGTGAAACCTGTGTTGAGTCCTACATCTACAGCAAGAGAAATATATTCTGGGACGTGTTTGAAAAATGGTTGTTTCAAGTGAATATATTTGTTTGTAAATGGTTTTTCAAATACCAGATAGGCTGTAATCAGTAAACCTGCAAGATTGGCAAACAGAGTTCCCCAAGCTGCTCCTTTTACTCCAATGCTAGGAAAGCCAAATCCACCACAGACAAATAGATAATCGAAAAAAATATTCAACAGGCAAATAACAACCGTACTATATAGCGGTGTTGTTGTATCACCCAGCCCTCTAAATAATCCAACAAGTACATAGGAAAATAATATAATCGGTAATGTCCACAGCCATACCTTCAGGTAATCTATACCGTGATACTTCATTTGCTCATTGCCGGCAATTGCGTAAACGTTATCGCTAATATACGGGGCGACAGCAATGAATATGATACCGATAATGGTAGCCAGAAATAACCCGCTATTTACTACGGCTGTTACTTTTGGCACATCATTTTTAGCTGAAGCCTTGGAAATTAAAACGGTTGTGCCGAGTCTGAAGCCTTCCAGAAAATTAAATAGTGTAGCGCATAAGGCGTTTGCTATTGATACGGCAGCAATGGCCTCTGTACCATAGGGGCCGATAAACGCAAGGTCAATCATGCCATTTATTAATACAACTGATTGGGCAATGATAATAGGGAAAGCTAGTTTACCAATTTGTTTGTAACTGATGATATATTTCATAGTATTTCCTCCTGTGAAAGTCAAAAAGACGCCGAATAACCGGCGTCTTTTTGCAGTAATTTATTTTAGAAAAGAGTAAGCACTTTTCTATTTGCAGCCAAGAGATTCCGGTAGCTGTTTTCGATATGTTGTTTGCTTAAAAAAGGACATACCTATCCAATTAATACCCAATTTGCTTGCGCGAACAGGTGATTTTACGTCACAAGACAGCATACAACCGAAAACAGTTTTCATCACTCTTAGCCTCCTTTCACTATGGATTCATTTTACATCTTATGAAATAGATGTTATTTTGTCAAGTGTGTTTTTTCCAGCTGTGATAATTAAGGTTAATCGCATCTAAAAAACTTCCATTGCTTATGCTATTTCATTAACCATTTTTTCGTACACACAGGGTTGTCTAGCCATGCTCATAGAGATAAAGCGTGTTAACACCGTTCATTGTTAGAGTTTGATTAATAGTAAGATTGCCGCCAAGGTTTAAAGTAGAGCCGCTCATAGTGAGGTAACATTTAGTGTGGAGTTGCGGTCATCGATAATCTGGTATCTTATTTAGTAAGCCATATATCATATGGTCGGCCATATACTCCAGTTGCCCCAATTGTATATCATCGTTCAAATAAAACTGATGGTCCTGCCGTATCGTATACTTTCCCGACGGACGATGATAACTTATTATTCTGATAGCTAGATCAGTTTCTTGTATCCAATCCCCTTCCAAATTTGTTCTCGAATTCGACCTACAAGATGTTAGTTCTGCGGCGATTACTATATCGGCATTCAACTTATCCGCAACCTCTGCAAGCAGATTGTTTTCGAGCTTGCTCTTTTTTTTGTCCTTTAGGTGAACAGGTAGCGCAGTGAATACTTCTGTCTCAGGGATAATCTCAAAAAAGGTTACTATATTGGATAATGGCATGTGGAATTTATCGACTAGAGCTTTTGTGATGATTTTCTCTACATCCTTATTAATAGAGATATTATTTCTATAAAATACAGGTAATACTGCAACCCTCTGCATATGGTATGCGGAACATATAGGGTAAGCCATTGAAAATAGACAAATAAATAGAACTATACAAAATACTTGTTTTCTAAACATACTACTCACTCCTTTACCCATTCAGATTAAGGAAATACCTCTATTTTATTCCACTCGATGGTTCTATTTACTCAACAAGTTTAGTTCAAGATTAAAGAGCTATAATTAAGGACGGTTCTTATAGGGTTCAATGGGAATTTTCTACGACAAAAGACTCAACAAGCAGAAGACTGTACGTTGAATCTTTGCTATATCTACATGAAAGATTTCGTTCTTTTTTAGTGTAATTCTATCTTTACTTCGAACATTCGATCTAAGGGAAAGGATACTTTTAAATTTTTCAATGGGTACGCTGAGAAATTGGCAGCTGCAAAATTATGCAGTCGCCGGTCAGTTTCAGTCGTCAGTCGAGAGTTCAATTTATCCAAGCAAAACCAGCTACCGCCAAGTGGGTAAAGCACTTCCCTACCTACTATATCGCGGACATTGGCCTGATAAGCCCAATCGTCCAAAAATCTTACGGCCAGCAGTCTATTCTTGGCCTCTGGTGCCATCTTACGGGCAAGCATTCCTTGACTGATCGCGTAACCAATGGTATTGCTCGCCGTGTTCCATCCCGAGTAGGATTCCAGTTTAAATAGTAGACCTCGCTTGCTTAACTCGGACATGAGAGTATTATCAGCACCGTTGCCAAAAGCAATATCCGCTACTGCTATCCGATGTCCTGCTTTCACCTCGTATGCTATGTCCCATGCCAAAACGATAGGTGCTGCCTGGAACTGACCACGGTTAAAAGTACTATCAGCCTCATGAGTAATGCCATCCCCAGGTGTATTTACCGCCAGTATTAAGTCAGCTTGCTCTGAATCTAACGGTATGCCACCGGCAGCTAAAATATGTGAATTAATAGTCTGCCCAATGGCAACGTC
>Ga0316600_10000372_pt1 | contig 22617 bp, 11 predicted proteins | sample OWC_soil_day5_CT_FD_207652 | JGI IMG/M metagenome (GOLD analysis project Ga0316600, IMG submission 207652) | Wetland soil microbial communities from Old Woman Creek delta, Ohio, United States - OWC_soil_day5_CT | ecosystem: Environmental > Terrestrial > Soil > Wetlands | place: USA: Ohio... | reverse complement strand
AAACCATATTCACTTAGCTCAACCTCTGTATCAACATCTTCAATAGCAACCCCTAGAAGTTTTGAAACCCCTTGAATTAAATTCGCCTGCACTTTTTCTAATAATGCGCCACCATCAATCACCGCTCCCGATTTATAGGATGCAGTGTTGACCTGACTCTCTGTCGGTGTTACCAACTGTGGCGCACCAAATACCATTCGATATTCGTCCAACAAATACTCTGCAAAACTACTAAGTGTTGGATGCTCAAAGAATATGGTCGGTGTCAGCGCAATTTTATACTCCTGGTTTAGTTGATTCGTAAACTCGGTAAATGTAATCGAATCAAAACCATATTCACTTAGCTCAACCTCTGTATCAACATCTTCAATAGCAACCCCTAGAAGTTTTGAAACCCCTTGAATTAAATTCGCCTGCACTTTTTCTAATAATGCGCCATTATCAATCGCTGCTGCTGATTTATCGATTGGGTTAATCATAGCCCCATCTACCTGCTTCAGCACTTTACGCCGCATTCTATCAATCAAGCCTTCCAGCACCATCATTTGCGTATTTTTCAGTACCATGCCTTGATATAACGCTCTGATCCCATTTGCGGTTTGCATAACCGCCATCCCCTGATTCTCCATCATCATCTTTTCAGTTTGTACATCAACATGCATTCCACCGTCTCTCCATAATGGCCAATTAATGGATAAAGTTTTACCTCTTCTAAGCTGTAAATCTACAAGTTTGCCACGATATCTAGAAAATTCATCCATAAATGAGTTAGCAGTTGCATAATCTGCCTGTCCTAAATTTCCCAGACTTCCCGCTATAGAAGAAAAGAGGATGAAAAAGTCAAGTGCAACGTCCTTACTTGCCTGATCCAAATTCACCAATCCGGCAACTTTAGGGGCTAACACTTCCTGAAACTCAGCTTTCGTCTTCTTAATGATATAGTTATCCCGAAGCATTCCCGCTGCATGGATAATACCGTCAATTTTGCCGTACTGCTCTTGAACATTTTGGATTAATTTTTCTATATCTTGTTTCCGTGTGACGTCAACTTGTTTATAAGCAATCTGAATCCCTTTTTGTTCTATTTCTTTTAATTTCACTTTCTTGTTTGTATCCAGTTCTGATCGTCCGGTTAAAATTAAAGTAGCACCTTTAACGTTATCTGCTATTTCTTTGGCAAAAATCAGGCCTAACCCTCCACTACCACCGGTGATTAAATAAACACCCTGGTTTTTCCATGGAATGTCCAGTTTGCCCTTAAAATTTTCTATATTCTCCCATCCGACAACCAATCGTTTCCCACCATGATAGCGGATCTGAGTGTCTTGAGGGCAGCAGCTATTTACCTTTATTTGTTCTATAATTTTTTCGGAATCATCATTTTTGTCAATTTCAATGATCTGTCCTATTAGTTTTGGATGTTCTAAGTGTGCAGTTTTTAAAAGTCCGGATAACCCAGAATAAAGCTGCCCTTCCTTTTCTGGTGAAATGACGATTTGTATTAATGCTTCTCCTTTTGGGTTTCCTTTGATGAGGGTTTGTATTTCTTCAAAAACTCGGATTGCATAGGCTGAGAACCGACCTGCGATATCTTCTTCTTTTGCTTCTAAGGTTATGCACTTAACATTCTGCATCTGATTTTTGATACTTTCCGCGCTTATTTTGTCGGTTTCACACACTATTACCAAGTGCTGAACATAACTTGGCAATATACATTCTTGTTGAAGGTCTGCTTCACGCCACTGAGGATGCAACATTAAAACACCGTTTTGTTGTGTAGAAGATGCTCTTATTTCACCCTGTGGTGATCTCATGGAAAATCCTCGCATTTGCACGCATACTTTTCCATTGTCATCGGATAGATCAATATCAAACTTTTGAACCGTATCCCCAGCTTTGCTATCCGGACTATAACGTACAGATGCCCACATGTAAGCAGTACAGTTAGCAAATATTTTTAAATTCTGCAATGCAAAAGGCAACAATGGCTTAAGTTTTCCTACTTCTCCCCGATTTGTTTCGTCATCTATGGTCAGGCAAATTGAAGCTTGTAACGCAGCATCCATCACACTCGGATGCAAAACATATTGTTTTTCTGTGTTGACGACAATCTCCGGCAAAAATAATCTGGCCAATATTTGATTCGTGCCTATGTATATTTCTTTAATGCCTTGATGTCCCTTTCCATAATTGAATCCCATTCTTTTAAATATCTCATAGCAATGATCTGACAGCAATTTTTTCTGGTTGCAAGCCTCTTGTAACTGTTTAATATCCAAACAAAATATTTCACTGCACGGTTCCAACAATGCAGTGCCTCGGCTGCACAAGACATCATTATCTTTACTTTGGCTATATATCTCGTAAGAAATTTCACCACTATCTTCCAGTACAAGCCCAATATGTACTTGTACCGGTTGATCGTTTACTGACATAGGACGAATCCATACTATATTTTTAAGACATATTTTAGTTTTTTCTTTTTCTTCTCTGCCCAAGGCCTGTTTTACAGCTTCCCTAGCCATTTCCAGATAGGCCACTCCTGGTAAAATCTTTTGACCTTCTATTACGTGATCTTTCAGGAAAAATTCTTGTCCGGTAAAAGTAGAGCTAAACCGCTCTTCGAAAAAGCTGGATGTATTTTTCTGCAGCAACGGGTGAAGAATTTTATGCACTGCAGCGTCTTTATCTACTACTTCATTAATATCTGCCGTTTGCTTTTTTCCTTTGTCTGGTAACCAAAATGATGTTCGATCAAATACATAACTAGGTAAAGGTAATTTCCGGAAAGAAGTTTCAGTGTATATTCTATTCCACTGAACATTTACACCCCGGATCCATAAACTATTCAAAACCTCATGGATTTCGGTCAGTTTATCTTTTTGTTGATTAAAGGTAACTATTTCCTTACCAGAATTTCTATTTGCTAATTTACCAAAATCAAAATACTCCATATCGGGTAAAGACACTAACTCTTCCTGTAGCAGTATTTGTTCAATCCACTGACCAACATTTGCTATTTCAGTAACTTTTCGACTGCGTTGTTTTAAGTATTTATACGATTTGCATATATTGATTTTGTTCTGCCGTTCTTTCAATGTGTCGATAACAATTGTCAAATCCGGTTTTTCACTTGTCAATAAAGCAATTAATATATCTTTTGGTATCACATCATCCAGCACTAGATCAAGTAGTTCATAAAACCGTTCATCTTTTATTAATTTGTGTTCAGATAAATTCCATTTTAGATTAAGTCTATACAAACAACTCAAAATAACAACCATGAGTAATAAGGTTTTTTTATAGTTTTTTTCGTCTTTCAATATTAAAACATTTTTATCGGCAAGTAGTGTTTTAATATCTAATCCAACTGCTTTTAAATTACTATCCCATTCGTCTAAAAAGTGAATAAAAGTAAATTGATTTTCAGATAGTAAGTGCGCCTTTTCCCAATAGTGCTCGATAACGTTATCAGATATTTCTAATTTACTGATTAAGTCTTGTACATATTCTTCTTCAAAAGCATAGGGTTTAATTACTGTTTTGTTTATTGGATCATAAAAAGAGATCAGTGGACGAGCAACCTCAATTTTGTCTACCGCTTTTTCACCACATAAAACCTTTATAACTTCTCCTAAACTTGTCGCACCACTAACAACTAAACTAGCCCATAACCCGCTTTTTACTCCAGTAATTAAGCTTAACGAGAGTCCCAACTCGACCAGAGTAGATATACAAGTGTAATTTGCAATAAAAGAATTCAGGTCTATTTTGGATTTAGGCCACGTTGCAGCTAAAAATCCTTTTTTAATCTTCCTGCCTTTATCATATTCTTCTATAGACTCCAGCACTTTACCTAATTTTTCCTTAAATATAGGAAATTCTTCAATTATAGGTTCAAACTCTGCGTAGCTGTTCCATACAAAATCTCCAACACATAACCCCCACGATTTATCTGCCTTATTAAAAAATGCAGGTGTCATTTTATCAAGTAACTCTACTAATTCAATCTTATTTGAAATCAGGCTGCCATAACGAACAGGTAAGTTCTCCCGCCCTGTTAATAAAGTCAGGCAAATATCACGAAGCCCGTATTTCATAAATTCATCACTTTTTACAAAGGATCGCCATTTATCTAACATACCCTCTAAGCTTTTTTCATTCTTAGCTGAAAGTGCAAACTGATATTTCTTTACATTAGCAGAATCAGCACCTGTATTTTTATCTGGATATTCTTCAAGTAGGATATGACTGTTAACACCACCAAGCCCAAAAGAACTTACACCTGCTCGTAATGGCATTCCATCCCGATTTTTCCATTCAGTTAATTCATTTGCTATAGAAAAAGGTGAGTTTTTAAAATCAATAATTGGATTTACTGTTTTTATATTTAAAGTAGGTGGTATTTTTTTATGGCGCATCATTAATAATACCTTAATAACCCCAGCCATTCCCGCTGTTCCTTCTAAGTGACCAATGTTTGTTTTTACTGAACCTATTTTGCAGAACTGCTTTTCCGATGTAAACTTTTGAAAAGCCTGTGTTAAAGCTTCTACTTCAATAGGATCCCCTAATGATGTTCCAGTACCATGTGCTTCAATATAATTAACTTTTTCAGCACTAATCTCAGCATCTTCGTATGCAGCCAGAATAACATCCCGCTGTGCCTCCACGCGCGGCGCCGATACAGAAACAGCTTTCCCTCCGTGATTAACTGCACATCCCTTAATCACTCCAAAAATATGGTTTTGTTGTTGGACAGCTTTATCTAACGGTTGCAATAATAAAAATCCAATCCCCTCTCCTGCTACAAAACCGTCAGCATCTTTATCAAAAGTTTTACATTTTCCATCTTTACTTAACATACGATTTTTCACATAAATTTGATGTCTTAATGGCGACATATGTAAATTAGCACCTGCAACAAGTGCATAATCACAATCACCTGTTTGTAATGCTTTCTTAGCATTACAAATTGCTACTGATGCGGAAGCACATGCTGCTTCAAGAACAATACTCTCACCACTTAACCCTAAAAAATAAGATAATCGATTCGCTAACATAAATCGGTACATTCCAGTTCCTGAATATATGTCTATTTCCTTTTCATCAGGCAATCCTTGATATAAATCCATCGCCACAGTACCAACATAAATAGAAGTTCGCTTTTGTTGCAACTCCCTTAAAGATATCCCTGAATCTTCAATGCAATGCCAGGCTTCTTCCAACAAAATTCTCTGCTGTGGATCCATATGTATGGCTTCACGAGGGGAAATGTGAAAAAAATTGTTATCAAATTTATCGATATCATCAAGCAGCCCGCAACATTTGCCTATTGATTTACTATTCTTCCAGTCAGGAGAAGAATTCGCATTAAAATTCCAACGATCAATTTCGCGAATAGAACTAACTCCTCGCGATAAATTATCCCAAAAAGTTCTATAATCAGGGGCTCCCGGGAACCTACAAGCCATCCCTACTATTGCTATCTCCTTCAAATTCATTGCAATATCTTTCTTCACTGTCATATCTCCTTCCTAATTAATAAAATTTACTATCTATCCCACCATAGAACCATCTGGAATATTTGTATAAAAATTCAAGTTGTTATTTACTATAATTAATTATTCATGTTATAATAATTAAAGCATATAAACAGTATGCTAAAGTAACCCTCAAATCAGACTCCCCGGCCAAAGGATCTACTGATTTGAGGGTTTATTCCTGTTTAGATACAATTCTTCATCAACATTTTATACCGTTGGTTTAATAAAACCGCTGTTTCTGACATCATTTTTTTTGCAATTTCATCGACATGCCTATTCCGCCAATTTTCCAGAGGCGTCTCTTTTACCCATTGATTAAATGCTCCTAATGCCGGTCCACAGTGAATTTGATAATCGACTCTACACTTTTCATCACCTTTTAAAGCGAGACGGCTACTATATCCAAAATACCATCTAAAAATTAACGCCATTTTATGTTTTGGATTACGCTCCGCCTTTTCAATTTCATGTGGAGGATAAAACTTTTTAACATCATCATATACTTCTTCAAAACTCTTATTAAAATATTTTTCCTGAATTTGTTTCTTAGTTTTCTCATCTATTTCATCTAGAGAATTGTATTTTCGGTACAATTCATATAATTTATTTGCTCTCGCTGGAAAGAATAATCCTTTTTTCAGCACTTGCACTTTAGCACCGATTTCAAACATGTCTCCGGCTGGCGCATATTCAGTGTCTTGAACATTCATCTGCTGCAATAAATCCTTAACAGAATCGCTGGTAGCCGCTTCTATCGTGCATTGGTTAATTGAACCTGTTAGAATAAAATCAGCACCTAAAACAAACGCTGCCGCTGCCGCTGATGGTGTACCAATCCCGCCAGCAGCTCCAATTCCAACTTTCTTAGCATATTGATATTTTTTCATCATTCCGTCACGTAATTTAAGCATAGCTGGCATTAATGTATAAGCTACTCCGCCATCAGTATGACCACCTGAATCCGCTTCAACACAAATATAATCAGCCATAGGAATTTTCTTTAATAAATCTGCTTCTTCTCGTGTAATCTTACTATCCTCAAGTAACTTCGACACAATCTGTTCCGGTGCTGGAGTTAAAAATTCTGACGCTACTTCCGGACGGGAAACTTTAGCCATAACTTTTTGGGATATTAAAACTTCTCCTTGCAAATTACGACTTAGTCCCTTGGCGCGATATTTAACTAATGCTGGAGTCACATTCAAAAACCCAGCAGCTTCAATTTTCTTCACTCCATGTTTCAGAAAAATATCAACGGTTTGCTCTTCCTTGTCAGGATTCGCTGGATTGTGTAATAAATTTATACCATATGATTCATCTGCGGATAATTGATGCTGAATGCTTTCGATTGCCTGTTCAATTTCATCTAACTGCAAGCCCCCTGTACCAAGGTACCCCATCATACCGGCTTTTCCCATCTTCACTACCATTTCTTTCGAGGCAACCCCCCGATACATTCCTCCTGTCAGATAAGCGTATTTAAGACCATACTCTTTCTTAAATTCTAAACTTCCTAACGAAGAGGCTGATAGCATCAAGTTTTGTCCTGCCCCAATTGCTTCTTTTACTACAGTTTTGTAACTTTTTATAGGTACTACATTATGTTCTTCTACGTTTTTTACCTGAGCATCTATATTTTGGTCATCCTGACTAACGATTAAGGGTTCTGCTTCATTTTTTATGCGTCGAGACAATCCACTTAGAACTTTCCCCGGACCGATTTCCTCAAATTCCATTTCTCCTAATCCCATTAAATATCTAATACTTTCTGTCCATTTAACTGGATGATTAATTTGCTGAATTAAATTATGTTTAATATCTGATTGCTTATATGGTCTTGCGGTAAAATTCGAGATTACAGGAAGTATTAATTGGGAGAATTGGAAGTTATTTATAAAACCTTCATATTCTTTTTTTGCCTGCTCCATATAACGTGAATGAAATGCCCCACTAGTTTTTAGAATGACGTACATTTTGACATCTTTAACTCTTTCAAATATAGGCTGTGCATTTTCAATATCAGCTCTTTTGCCCGAAATAACAATTTGTGTAGGAGAATTATAGTTTGCTATATCTATATTTTCCAAGCCATTACTTGCTAGTGTATCTGCTACTTGGTCTGCTGTTAATCCAATCACAGCAGCCATTCCACCACCAGTCGCATGACTCATCAATTCGCCGCGTTTTTGTACTAATTTTAATCCTGTAGCAAAATCAAATGCGCCAGCCGCAAATAATGCATCATACTCCCCTAAGCTATGACCGGCAACAAAATCTGGTTTCTTCCCGACATTGTTTACTTTTTGTAAATAGCTCAGTGCATTTACAACATACAAAGCCGGCTGAGTATATTGAGTCATCCCAAGCTTTTGGTTCGGGTCTTCCAAGCAAAGTTCCTTAATTGAATATCCCAGAACATTATCTGTCTCTAATGTGAGTTCCTTAAATTCATCAAACAAGCCATCCCCCATTCCTTTAGTTTGGGATCCTTGCCCCGGAAAAACATATGTAACCATCCTTTCATTCCCCTTTCATAAATAGAGCTTCGTTTTTTGCTCCATGATTTTTTTGTCACCTAAGCACATCTCTATTGTAATTCTGTGTGTTTATATTTCAAAAGATCAAATTTGTTCTTTACACTAATACTCCAATAATTAATTTATTTTATGTGCTATTTACATAATACTCCGATTTCTTTAAAAATCTTGTCAAATTATGGTATCAATTTCCTTTTTTTCTACCAATATTTTATTCATCTGTAAGTAATATCTTTTTAAGTAATTGATTTCAAATAAAAACTGTGTGAAAACCATTATAAAAATCAACAAATTAATTACTGTTTAGACTATTATTGAAATAAATTCTAATCAACTGGAGATAGTATAGTAAATCTAGCCCTTGGTCAAAAATTTATTGTTAGAAATACTAAATTATTTTACTGAACTTTAAAGAGAGAGAGCTTATTCAGAACGCCCATTATGGCGAATTCTAAATAAGCTCTCTCTTTAAAGTATATTGAATATACTACAATTAAGAAACGTTTTGATTCTGCATTAGGATAACTTAGTTACATTGAAAAGTTCTTTTAACTTTTCAATCTTTTTAATTCCTTGACTAAAAGGAGTTAAAATATCATGAATTTGAGATACCGAATCTTTACTTATAATTTTTTTCACAAAAGTCGCCAATGTTCCAGATGGACCCACATCAATATAATTAAATTGCCCTTTTTTTTCAAGTTCTACTATGGTTTTCTGAAAACAAATTGGCTGCCTAGAAACATCCCAAAAAAATTCCGGAGAAACCTCGGTAATACAACCACTTGTTAAACAAGATATAACCGACATTTTAGCTTTTTTAAATGATGACTTGTACAAGAATTCTTTATATTCACTTTCCATGGAATCAATATTCGAAGAATGAAAACCATATCTTACGGGAAGTGTTTGAAAAAGAATATTTCTGTCTTTTAAATATTCTTCGATTTTTATTAACTTATTTCTAGTACCAGAAATAACAAAATGAGAAGAATAATTAATTGCTGCTAGCTCTGAATTAAGTGAAAATATAGGAGCTTGATGATATAGTTCTTGATTGTTAATTATCGCTATCATACCTCCCAATTCACAATAATTCTCAATTAATTCTGCCCGTTTTAAGAGGCATTCTATAGTTCGTTCAATTGAAATCATACCCGCAACCGCTGCTGAAGTAACCTCTCCTAAACTTGCTCCTAAAACATAATCAGGTTCCACTCCACTTTCTATTAAGGTACGAGCTAATGAATACTCTATCATGAAAATAGCTGGATGTGTATATAAAAGCCGATCAAATGGTTCACTCCGCTTTTTATCTTCATTGTATATTTCATCAATAATTGAAATACCAACATTTTTGTATACTACATCGTTTAGTGCTAACATTGAGCGCCTAAATACAGTATTTTGAAAAAATAATTCTTTTCCCATGTGGTAATATTGAGATCCTTGACCCGAAAACATAAAAATAATAGGTTTACTCAATACGTGTCCCTCCTATCTTCAATCTTACTCTTTCAGAAACCCGAAAGTTTCTATTAACCAAGACTTACCTTGACCATTTTTTCAATCAATTGCCGATAAACATATAACTGCGAAATTCTAAATTACACAATATAAATAATTCCATTATCATTTTACCATTTATTTCAATATATTACAATATTATTTAATTTTCTTTTTTTGATACTGATTAGTTTATAGATTCCTACAATAGTTACCGATTCCAGTTCAAGCAAAAAACTAACTCCATATTTATACAACTCTTCTAATCCAATTCATATCTGAAGATACGCAAGAATTAATTTCTCATGCTTGAAATCACAACCAGTTATTTCATACACACAAAGCCATATCTCCCACTAAACTAACCTAAGAAAAAAATGACTTTTTATGTTTTTCAATTTTATCATAGAAAACTGTTGATAATTTATTATTTATTTATTTTTGGAAATATGCTTATTTAGGGCTTAACGTAAAAAAACCAGTTGAACTATAAATCAACTGGTTTTTACATATAAGACTTTTATTAATGATTTAGTTTGCTTTTAAATGCTTATTGAAAAAATCAATTACTACATTCATTACTTCTGGCTGAACCCAATAAACTCCACCGTGTTGTGCGCCATTCACAATATATCGCGTGGATTCAATCCTATGATCTAAAAGCGCTTGATTTAAAATTTCCGTCTGACTTGGCGATACAAGTGTATCTTTATTTCCATGCATCAATAGAAAAGGAGCACTTTTCTTAGAAATATAGGTCATCGGATTTGCTGCAGTTGCTTTTTCAGGATCAGTTAAAATGCCACCATCTTTACCACCAAATATAGGACTACCATCTACCCAAAGCGCTTCTGTTGCACCCGCCGATTTATGTTTATCTTGTATCTCTTTTGAGAAATCAGAACCAACTCTTGTCAAATCAGATAACCCATAGATATCAACCGCTGCTTTTACATCACTATTTTGATTTAGATTATCACCTTTATCGAAAGTTTTCGTCCCATTTGTGGTACCTACCATAGCTGATAAATATCCGCCAGCAGATTCACCCATAACTCCGATATTATTTGGATCAAGATTGAATTCTTCTGCATGCTCTTTGAGATAGCGAATCGCTGATTTTACATCTTCTAGAGGTTGTGGAAAAGTTGCCGTTGGCGCAACACGATATTCTACACTAGCGACAACATAGCCGGCTTCTGCGAGTTCCATACGTTGTTGTATATAACTATCTTTGTTTGCATGAATAAAACCACCACCTGTTATAAAAACTACACCTGGTAATTTTTCTTTCGTTTGCGGCTTCAACACATCCATTTTCATTGCTACATTTTCATAACCTAAAGTATGAACTTGCTCATACACAACATTCGAGATTAACTTAATTAAAGATTTTTTCACCTGTACATCAATTACTTTACTAGTTGCATTACTACCAACTGTAGTATCATTTGTTTCTGCAAAAGCATGTGAAGTTGTTCCTACTGCCAACAAAACACCCGATATTGTCATTAAGGTTATCATTTTTTTGAAATTCATTTTATATACCCTACCTTCTTTTTTAGCATTGTCTTTAAAGAATGATACTAAAAATAGCTTAATTTTGTAAATTTATGTGTTTACAGTAAATTTTTTGTATTTGGAATACTATTTTTATTAATTTTTACGGGTTGTATATTCTTCCGGTAAATCTTTCGATGCACAAGTAATGACATCTATTTCTATCACGACCGCAATCTTCAAGGAATGTAATTTCTGCAAATTCGTCTACAACCATTTTCGGATACGTCGGTCCTTGATCACAATACCGATTCATAAGAGCTAAATGCTCATTTTGATAACAAACGGTTTTTCCTGGGTCTTTTTCAACCCAAGCTGGGAAGAAAATTGTTCCGTGTATTTTTCGTGAATCAAGATTAAAAACTAAGCTTACACAAGTTCCTGTCGGTTCATCCCATGAAATTTTTTTTAAAAAAAGTTTACTCGATTACCATACGAGGAAAAGAAGAACTTCAAACTTGGATGCTTGAGGATGAACCATCTTTACCACAACACAAAGATATATTTAAACTTCGCCTTTATTTCTCAGAAAACCTTCCCCACAAAAATCTTTTGAAGAAATTTGAAAATCGCCAAGAAAAATTTTTATCTTTATTAGCTCGTTATACTTTAAAAATAAAAGAATATACTCCAGAATCTATTGCTCCAAAATATTTTGGAGATTACCTTTTACTTAAAGGAGCAATTGCCAGTCTCAAAAGTCAGTTAGAATGAATAGACGAATCGTTAACCTTACTCAAAGACTACAAACCAACAAAACAATGAAATATAAGAAGTTTACTTATCCAGAGCAGTCTCCCTTATTTTTTTACTTGCTCTCAATTAGCTCTTCCTCTTTCTCACCAATGCTTTTACTCATCAATGTCTGAAGCGCAAAGACGATTAAAAATATCCCCATCGCACCAGCAGAATACTTATACATACTGATAAAACCGACTCTTTCCGCTACCATCCCAAGCAAAATAGCTCCTGCACTTGTGCCTACATCTAACATATTATAGAAGGTAGCACTCGCTGCGCTACGCCTATGAGGTTGAACTAAATTTAGCATCCATGTGATGAGAGCTGGAAGTAAAAAGCCCCCACCAAAACCATATAAAACTGCGGCACCTAACAACATTCCAAGAGTTGTTGTATGAATAAGGACAATTAGCCCTAAAAGTAAAAAAACTGATCCAGGCAATATTATCCAAGCGGCACCCTTTGTATCAAAAATTTTCCCGCCTATTGGACGCGATAGAAACACGCATAATGTACCGACGATGAAGAAATATCCAGAATTTTCAATATTGGCTTCCTGTGCCAGCATCGCGATAAAGGTATTAACACTTCCATAGCTAACGCCAAATAGCATGGTCAACAAAGACGGAATTCCCGTTCCTCTTTCAAAGAATTTATCCAATAAAGACACAGCGCGTTCATTCTCTTTCTCACCTATCACTATATTAGGAACATCACATAACTTTGTTCCAAATATTGCGACTCCAGTACCTAGTGCCGAAACGATAAACATGGATACAAATCCATAATCACTAATTAACCATACACCAATGGCTGGCCCCACAGCCATTGCCACTGTACTGCCTAAACCAAAATATCCTATTCCTTCACCACGCCTTGCCCCAGGGATAATATCAGCAGCAATCGCAGCAGAAAAAGTCGTCGTGAGTCCAAAACCAAATCCATGTAATACCCTCGTGATAATCATTCCTTCTACGGAAGAAAATATAGCATAGCTAACAGTACAAATAAGAGAAATAAGTAAACCAATATACAAACAGTTTTTCTTTCCTACAATTTTTACTCCTAAGTCGGTAAAAAGACGAATAAAAATAGCTGAAAATCCAAAAATTCCAGTAATAATTCCAATTTCTGTTCCCGTCGCTCCATTAGATGCAGCATAAACCGGAAGTGTTGGAAGCAAAATATGAAAACCTCCAAACATCAATGCATTGGAAAAAATCAAAGCGATAAAGTTTTTTGTCCATAACTTTGTAGTACTCATATATACTCTCCTCCTTATAAAATAAATATTAGACTAAACCACATTCTATAGCCCTTCTTCTGCTTATTAATTAACTAGTTAATCATTTGATGTTAATTTTACTTTTTATAAAAAATAAAATAGACAATTTACCAACTATTTTTTTGCACTTTTCCTTGTCTATTATTTCCTATCCATTTGATTAACTAGTTAATCAATAAAACTAATTTTATATTTCTTTGCTTTTTTTGTCAATTTTATTTCTCAATGCATCCCACCCACCTTAAAATCCATTACTATAAGCTTATCTTAAAAGAACTATGCTTGACGAAATAATTATAATCTATTGAATTAGATATCGCGCAAAAAAGCCTCGCAACTTTAGGCTATAAAAGCATAGCAAAAGTTACGAGGCAACAATTAACTTTGAGTACATATCATATGATACACTACTTATTCAATGCATGACAAGCACCTTAGTTAAAATTTTGTATTAAATTGTTCCATCCCAAGTGCTTACCTTTTTTTCTTTTTTCTCATCTTCATCAAACCAGTGCGTGGTTACAACTTTTCTTTCTGTATAGAAACGATAACCATCTTTGCCGAGACAGTGCAAATCACCAAAAAATGATTTCTTATGCCCATTAAATGGGAACATTCCAACTGGTACAGGAATGCCGACATTAACTCCAACCATACCACCATCGGTATGGCGAACGAATTCTCTAGCATAATGCCCGTTTTGTGTAAAAATCACGGAGCCGTTAGCATAAGGATTATCATTCATGATAGCTAATCCTTCTTCAAATGTTTTCACGCGTTTAATGCAAAGTACTGGTCCAAAAATTTCATTTACACCGACACTCATCGTAGGCTTTACATGATCAAAAATAGTCGGCCCAATATAAAACCCTTTTTCATATCCTTTTACAGTAACATTTCTTCCATCAATGACAAGTTGAGCACCTTCATCAATACCTTTTTGAATCCAATTTAATACTGCATTTTGATGCGCAGCATTAATGACAGGTCCAAGTTTTGTCGCCTTATCATAAGCCGGTCCAAGGGTCAGTGTTTTTGCTTGTTCAATCAATGCTTTTACCAAAGCGTCGGCTATACTTTCTTGCACAACCACAACAGGTAAAGCCATGCAGCGCTCACCAGCGCAACCAAATGCAGCATTCACAATGCCTGCAGCAGTCCGATCAATTGGCGCATCTTCTAAGACTAAGGCATGATTTTTTGCTTCACATAAAGCCTGCACTCTTTTTCCCTCAGCAGATGCTGTTGAATAAATGTGCATACCAACATCAGTAGAACCTACAAAAGTGATGCCTTTAACATCTGGATGTGTCAATAAAATTTCAGCTTCGTGACGGGAACAAGTAACAATATTAATTACACCATCAGGCAATCCTGCTTCTTTATATAATTCAACTATACGCATGCATGTTTGCGGTGTAAAAGTTGCTGCTTTTAATACAATTGTATTACCACAAGCAATACAGATTGGAGTCATCCATCCCATAGGTATCATTGCCGGAAAATTAAAAGGAACAATTCCAGCAAATACGCCAAGTGGTTCACGATAGGACACAGTATCATACCCTTTTGAAGCATCTAAAAGACTTTCACCCATCATTAAAGAAGGGGCTGCTAAAGCTTGTTCAGTTCCTTCTTTAGCCTTTAGTACATCCCCTTCAGCTTCGCTCCATGCTTTACCATTTTCTAATGCTACTAGATGAGTAAGTTCTTCCATGTTTTCTACTAAGAGTTCACGAAATTTATATAATATCTGAACTCTTTTTAATACTGGTGTTGCCGACCAGGCGGGATATGCAGCCTTTGCACTAGCAATGGCTTCTTTTACTTCGTCCGGAGTACAACGTGGTACTTTAGCAATAATTTCTCCGGTACTTGGATCAAAGGCATCCGAATAAATTTCGGTTTTAGAAGTTTTGAACTCTCCATTTACGTAGTACTGCAATTTTTTTACTTCTTGCATCGTAATACAACCTTCTTCCTAAAAAGTAATATTATACTAACGTCATGATAACATTTTGATTATAATAGCACAATATAAATGTTATATTTTTATTATATTTTGATTAATTTATGATTATTTTTCTACCTTGCAATGAAATAAACTACCAAATAAAGCGATTTATTAAAAAATATTAGTAATTGATAAAATTGGCAGGCCTAGTCTCTATTTACAACAACACTCTTGTCGGGCAAAAAAAAAGCTTCGCATCAAACCGATGCGAAGCCTTGAATTTACCGCCATCAAAGATACATAGCTGCAGCTATTATTCCTTTTATATCCCCTATTACGTATCACATGACGCTCGTAATTCTCCTTGCTTCCAAAGCAAATCTATCTCTCTGGTTCATATCGTTCATAAAATTTCCCCAGCATCCCTCCGGGTAAAAGTTTCATAATCCAAGCGACTAAACACCATCGTTTTGTTACATATACGTGATTTTTTTTATTAATAATGGCTTCATATATCTGCTTAGCTGCTCTTTGAGCCGATGCTGGCCAAAGCCCTTTTCTCCCGTTAGTCATAGGCGTTTCAACAAATCCAGGTTGTATTTCCGTTACATTTATTGGCATTTTTTTTGCTCGTGCCCAAAAACGGAGCCCCTCCAAATAATTTGCTACAAAAGCCTTTGATGCTGCATAAGCAGGAGCGCACCCATTTCCTCTGATAGCATCAATTGAAGATATCCCCACTAAATGTCCCTTTCCTTGTTTTACAAAATATTTCATAGCAACATCACACATTGCCGCAAAACCATAGATATTCGTGTCAATCGTTTTCTTCTCTATTGACCAATCTAACTCGAAATTAAACAGTCCAACTCCAGCATTTACAACGATGACATCTATTTCTCCCATTTCTGACAGCAATTCTTCTAATTTCTTTGTGGCATCATCAACAACTGAAATGTCGATTACTTTTACATAAGCTTTATTTGGTATCTCATCAGCAATTTTATATAACAATCCTTCTCTTCGGCCAACCAATCCTACTACATTACCTTGATAAGAAAATATTTCAGCTAGCTCTTTTCCAATCCCAGACGTTGCACCAATGATAACAATCTTTTCCATCGCTTCACCCCTATTTTTTTTTTACATTGAGCATAAAAAAGTATTTAATACTCCTAGTAATGTTACATTCATTTTTTTAGAATCGATTTAGTAATGTCCTAATGTTCCTTGAAGTTTTGCTCTTCTTACACACAAGATGAAAATCAAGAGTCCACCCCCAAAATAAATGATAGACTGGCAACATAGCAATATCAGGCTGCCATCTTGCCATAAATCATTTAAGAGTTTCATATCCAATAGAGTATCACGTAGTAAGCTAATCCCTTGGGTCGTAGGTAACGTCTTGGCGAATAAAGCCAGCCATTTGGGAAATTGCTCAACAGGTAACATAGAACCATTCAAGAAAAGTAATGCATTTGCCGTTAACCCTGCAAGTTCACCAACTCGCTTAAAAATCAAGGTTAAGCCAGCAATTACGAAACCAAAACCAAATAATCCTGCCATAGTAAGAACAAAAATGACAAGTGTTCGCCATGGTACGGAAATATTAATTTCCATTCCCCATACGATGACTATCATAAATAACAAAATATTGATTGTCGCTGTAATTAATGTGGAGAAAGATCGACCGATTAATATGAGTGACACAGAAACAGGGCTCATAAAAATTTGTTCTAATGTCCCCGCTTGGGCTTCTCCTAATAACTCACGACACATACCAGAAATGACAATTGAAGAATATAACCATATGGAATAACCAACTAGCGTATAAGCAAGCTTTTCTGTGCTCAATTTTCCTCCGCCGATAATAAAACCTATACCAATAAAGATGACCCCCATCATTACCAGTTGCAAAAAAGTTTCAAATTTATAGTTCCAGGCAATGAGTAAGCCTTTATAAGTTTCATTAAGCATAATTTTTAATGTTTTCACGATTATCATTCTCCCTTTCGTTTTTTACCAGTTTTAAAAATACTTCTTCTAAATCTGGTTCTAAAGGAGATACAGAAATTAACGCCATTCCCTGTTCTCTGATTTTATCAAGCCAACTATATAATTTTGTTTGACTCTCAATCAATCCAGTCAATAAAGTAGTCCCTTCTTCCTCTTTGATGATGAAATTCTTTAGCTCATCATCTCTAAAACCATTGAATGTTCCCTTTATCTTAATCTGGTAATAATTCTGTCCAAAAAGCATAAGTAATTCATTAAGATTCTTATCAGCGATTATTTTCCCTTTATGCATAATAACGACGCGCTCACAAAGCTCTTGCACTACGTCCAACTGATGCGAAGTAATGATTATCGTTTTTTTATAATCTTGCGCTAATCGCTTTAACAATGCTTTCATGATCTGCGTCGCTTCCACATCAAGTCCTAGCGTCGGTTCATCCAAAATCAGAATAGAAGGATCAGCAATCAAAGCACAAGCAATCGCAATTCTTTGCTGCATTCCCCGTGAAAAATTCCGTATGATATCATTACGCCTATCCCAAAGTTCCAATTCTTTAAGGAGCGCTTCCCCCCGCTCCTTACTATCTTTTCTTGAACAGCCCTTTAAATTTCCAAAGTACATTATATTTTGCCACGCGGTCAAAGGCCAATAGATATTTCTCGTTCCTTCTAATACCACACCGATTTGCCGCATGGCTTCGCCATGCTCTAGTCCAACATCACAGCCATTAAGCAATATCTGTCCAGTTGTTGGTGTTACTAGACCACACATCATTTTTATCGTCGTAGTTTTGCCTGCACCATTTGATCCTAGAAATCCGAATATTTCGCCCTTATGTACACCAAGATTAATATTATCAACCGCTATAAACTGAGTTCCACTGCTTTTCTTGAAACTTTTGCTAAGATTGTTGATTTCCACCGCCATACCCGTTACATTTTTTCCTATCAAAATTATCCACCCTTTTAGATTTTTCGTTTCATTCCATTTTAATTAAATCCCCATTGCTTTATCCAATTTTGCTTTGCTGCTATTATAGTCATATAGTGCTTGATTATAATTAGTCTTAGCCTTAACCAACGCCAATTGAGCATCAATAACATCTAAATTTTTGCCTACACCTTCTTCATAGCAAATCTCATTAATTCTAAAAGCTTCTTGCGCCTTATCTACAGCATTTTTGCTTGTCTCAATTCGTTCTTCTGCTACCTTTAGATTTAAATAAGCTTGGCTTACTTCGAGAGCCGCAGTTTCTCGTATCTGCTCGATTCCGTCCTGCGCCTTATCTACGGAACTTTCTGCTCCTTTCACCTTTGCTTTCGTAAGCCCAGAATCAAATACATTGATTGAGGCGGTAAGACTCACCATCCAATAGTCTTGTTTCCAACCAGGAAAACTGTTGTCATCCCAATTATTGCTACCAGTGAAACTAACTTGCGGTGAATTATTGCTTTTAGCCACTTTCACCTCACTCTTAGCAATATCAATTTTAGTTTGCCCTTGTATGACATCTGGACGATTCTCTAATGCATATGTTACACACTCATCAACAGTAGCCTTATATTGTTGATAGTTTAAATCATCTTTTAACTTAATCTCACTAGTAAGGGGTAAACTCATCACTTTTTTTAAGCTAACCATTGCCAAATTGTATTTATTGTTAGCTACCATAACATCTTGCTGAGCATTTATCACTTCAACCTGAGAACGGAGGACGTCAGCTTTATTTACTACACCTTCTTCATACTGTGCCTGAACACTTTTCAAATGCGCTGTGAGATTATCAAGAGATTCTTGATTCACTCGTAACTGATTAATTGCTCCCAAAACATCAAAATAAGCAGTTGTCGTGTCAAGCTTAAGCTGCTGCTTATTCTTCTCAACTTCAAGATCGGCAACCTGAAGATTTTTTTTCGCTTTCTCAAGTTTTCCTTCTAATCCCCCTCCCGTATAAAGAGGCACGCTAACGCTGATTGTATTTCCGATTGAATTATATATACCACCAAATGCAATATCAGCAAACGGTGTACCGGATAGATACTGTCCTAATGAATATTGCGGGATTCCCGTCCGAGTATCCTTATGTGAATACTTAATACTAGGACCAAAATTCGCCTTTGCCTCAGCAATTGCCCAATTTGAAGTTACTTTATCATCTTCCGTCATTCTTACACTGGGGCTATTTTGAAGTGCCAAAGCGACACTATCAGCAATCGATAATTCTAAAGGAGCTGCCAATACATACGAAGGATTTATTAGGAGTATTCCTCCAATCAGTACTGCAAGTAAATATTTTCTCCATATTTGTTGTCTTACCATGTTACGCCTCCTCGATAAATGATTATAAAAACTGTCGATAATCTTATTCAGACGGCGAAATGGCTATTTGTGCAGTCATATTCCAACGCAATCGATTATCCCACTGTTCTGGAGCAATGAATACCGTGTAAGTCATATCGCCTCTTTTTTTCTCTCCATAAGAACGGATGAACTTTATCCTTCCTGGAATATCCAGTTCCGGTACACCATCAAAGGTCAAATTCACTGCATCCCCGATCTTAACCTTAGCTATAGCCAATTCTGTTAAATCATCGCTGCGTATCTCCCAGCCCGATTCGTCAGCAATCCGCACCAGCACTTTACCCGTAGCGGCATGTTCACCTACCTTCACATCCAAGAAGACCACTGTTCCATTTATCGGTGCCCTTATTTCTGCCTTATCTAATACTTTTTGAGATTCTGAGACCTTTCCTTCTCTTACACTTACATCTGCCTGAGCCTGAGTCAAGGCTGCCCTCTTTCGTTCTACCTCCATCTGGGCCTGTTCGATTTTCTGTCTAGTTGCCGCTCCGGCATTTTCAAGTCGCTGCTGACGCCGCAATTCCCGTTCTGCATCTGCCACATTTACACGCGCTTGCTCCACAGCAGCGACAGCTCCAGCCACGTTTGATCGATCACTCCCCACCCGTTCTTGATAATCTTCACGCACTAACCGGATAATAGGCTGTCCTGCCACCACATTATCCCCTTCTTTGATCAATATTTCGCCAATCGTTCCTTCGACAGGCATTGACATCTCGGCATAATGTACTGGATATACTATGCCTTCTGCCAATACCCTATCATCGGCTTTTACCACCGGTATGTCCTTCGTCTGTCCTTGACGACTATTAAAAAAAGACCACGAGCCTACGCCTACAGCCAATACCGCGATCACTAACAAACACAGCAGCCAATGTCGTTTTATCATTGCCATATAAAAGTCTCCCTTTGTTTCATATTATTCATAACTTAGTACATCCCGCACACTTAGCCGAGCCGCATTCCATGCTGGCAATAAGCTTGCAACTATCGATAACATAGTCGATAATCCTAACCAAATGCCAACCCCTTGAAAACTAAATGAAAAAGCCAGTGGATTTTTCAAAAACAGTATCCCTACTTCCTGGCTTAACATCCACGCCACTGGTACGGCCAAAACCATTCCCGCTATCCAACTGAGCAGACCAATACATAAAGCTTCCACCACAAATACCTTGCCGATGTCCACACTTGAAGCGCCAATAGATCGCATCACACCGATCTCCCTAGTTCTTTCCAGTACATTAATTCCCATAGTACCTGCCAACCCCAGTGCCCCAACCACTGCCAACAATATCGCCATAATAAGCAGAAATGTAGTAATGATATCAAATTGAGAACGAATACGTTTTTTCTGTTCCCAAGTAATACTTGCATTTTGAATACGCAGACTATTTTTTTTCAATTGCTTTTCTACCGCCCTACCTAAAGCACTTTGTTCTTTAATATCCAATGAATTAGCCGCAATCTGCACTGAACGAGCTCGTCCAGTCTCTTGCACCGCTCCAGTAAACCAGTCGTACGGAGCATAAACAATAGGTCCAGCTAAAATTCCCTGGACAACACCAACCACCGTGAATCGCAATTTACGATCTCCAACCATAACCACAGCCACTTCGCCTACCTTTAGCTGTGGACTATCCTTCAAAACCTCAGTATTCACTACCAAGGCACTTTCATCATTGGGTAAAAGCCAACGCCCCTCAATAAGTTGGGGGCTAATCATCTTTGTGTTGACTGGCGGAGCTAGAATAAACACATTCTTACTAGCTTCATCTCCCTTTTTCTCATCTTCCAACACTCGTCCTGATGTTCGTCCCCAACATTCAACCGCCTTAACTCCGGGCACCTGTAATACCTCCTGCTCAATTCTGCTAGTCCGATAACTCTGGGTAAATTGCACTGAAACGTCATAATTAAAGTAATCCAGTGCTTGGTCTAATGTTGAATCCAAAGATAAACGGACAGAGAACACTGCCATAAATACCGTGCCAGCAACAGTTAATGTCAACAAGGTAAGTACTAATCTACCTTTACGTCTAAAGGTATTTCGAAGTGACAATATAACTGGTCGTGGCAGCTTTTTTAGCCGTTCTAAACCAGCATCAACCCAACGATCCATTCTCCCCCTTGCCTGAATGCCACTGATACCATAATCATTTATTGCTTCTCTAACAGTTACACCCGTTCCATGCCAGATTGGCCCCAATGCTGCTAACAATGGCACCAGAATGGCCACCATTATTTCCAGCATGATTACCCTAGCTGGTAATTCCAATCCACCAGAATCAAAATTGAACATTCCAGAGATAATGCTAGTCACCATACTGGCTGCCAAAGCACCTAACGGTGCTGCCACCAGCAATGCCAAAATTCCATACGCCCCTACAAGGCTCAAATACATCCGTAAAATCTGATCGTTACGCGCCCCAATAGATTTCATAATGCCAATTTGGCGCACCTGCTGGGCTAATATAGCTGATATCGTATTCACCAGCAAGAAAGTTCCCAGCAGCAACGACAATCCCCCTAATACTGCCAGCAATAGCAATAATGCATTGATAGCCCCCTGCATCTGATGTTCTTCTGGTGTATTTACCTGCAGCCACGATACAAGCGTGTCACCCTGTTCAAGTTTTCTCCAAGCCTGCCGTCCTACTGTTTTGATTGGCTCCGTATTTTTACCTTGCAGTACCCAAGGTTCGACTACTAAATTAACTTGATCCAATTGACGCGCCTCGTCCAATTTATCTAGGGTGTCCATGCTGATATAGCCATAATAGTTTCCGCTGAACAAGCTTGGGATCTGACTCGGATCATATACAGTCCCGGCCACCTTCATAGACCGTTTACGTCCAGTGGAAGTCTCGACTATGATTCTATCACCTTGTTTTACCCCTAGTTCATTCACAGATGACCGCTCCAATAGAACATCACCATCCCCCGGCGGCCAAGCTCCGGATAGATGACGCACCACATTAACTTTTTGCTTAACATAGTCTGGAATCGCAACCAAAACCAGCTGGCTCCACTGACCATCTCTGGTACTAACCCGCAAGTTGACGTTACGCCGCCCCTCAGCCTCTTTAATATTCTTCATGCTTCGGACG
>Ga0316600_10000371_pt1 | contig 22631 bp, 21 predicted proteins | sample OWC_soil_day5_CT_FD_207652 | JGI IMG/M metagenome (GOLD analysis project Ga0316600, IMG submission 207652) | Wetland soil microbial communities from Old Woman Creek delta, Ohio, United States - OWC_soil_day5_CT | ecosystem: Environmental > Terrestrial > Soil > Wetlands | place: USA: Ohio... | reverse complement strand
CGCAGATCCAGGTGTACTACCTGATCGCCGTGTGGTGCCTGCTGTGCGTGGCGGCCATGTATGCCTTCACGCGCACGCCGCTCGGTCGCATGTGCAACGCGGTGCGTGACAACCCCGAACGTGCCGAGTTCGTCGGCTACAGCACGCAGATGGTTCGCTTCATTGCCTTCTGCGTGTCCGGCTTCTTCGCCGGTGTGGCGGGCGGGCTGGCCGCGATCCACTACGAGATCGTCACCTCCAGCGTCGTCGGCGCCGTGCCCTCGGGCTTCGTGCTGCTGATGGCCTACATCGGCGGCATCGCCTTCTTCATCGGCCCGATCATCGGTGCGGTGCTGATGACGGCACTGCAGATCTCGTTGTCCGACTACACCGGGGCCTGGCTGCTGTACATCGGGCTGATGTTCATCTTCGTCGTGATGTATGCCCCCTGGGGGCTGGCCGGGCTGCTGCTCATGCACCAGCCACTTCTGGCTGCCGGCACCTTCAGGCGCGTGCTGCCAGCCTACGCGCTGGCGTTGCTGCCGGTGCTGATGCTGGCCGCCGGCGTGGTACTGCTGGTCGAGACCTGCCATCACCTTCTGGTCAAGGCCAGCGAAGGCCCGGCGATGCGCGTGCTGTGGATCGACTACCAGGCGAACTCGCCGCTCGCCTGGGCCGGCATCCTGATGCTGCTGGCCGCCGGCATCTTCGCCGTGCGCCGTGTGGCACCGCGGGTCGCCGAGGCCTTCCATGCGGCCGCGCAGGAGGCACTGCGCCGACGGGCCGAACCATGAGCCGCTCCGCACTGCAGTTGCTCGACCTGCACAAGAGCTTCGGCGCCACACCGATCATTCGCGGCGTCAATCTCGACGTGCGCGAGGGTGAGCGACACGCCATCATCGGTCCCAACGGTGCCGGCAAGTCCACGCTCTTCCACCTGGTCAGCGGCCGTTTCCCGGTCACGTCGGGCGAGGTGCGGCTGAAGGGCGAAAGCATCACCGGACTGGCGCCGTTCATGATCAACCGCCGCGGGCTGTCGCGCAGTTTCCAGGTGACCAACATCTTCCCGCGGCTCAGCGTGTTCGAGAACATCCGCTGCGGCGTGCTTTGGTCACTGGGCTACAAATACTCGTTCTGGAACATGGTGGAACGGGCGCGCGACGCGCGCGAGCGCAGCGAATCGATTCTCAAGCAGATCAACCTGGCCTCGCGACGCGACGTTCCGGCGGGCGTCCTGTCCTACGCCGAGCAGCGCGCGCTGGAGATCGGCATCACCATCGCCGGCGGGGCCGACGTGATCATGCTCGACGAGCCCACCGCCGGCATGAGCCATTCGGAGACCGAACATGCGGTCGAACTGATCCGCCGCGTCACCGAAGGCAAGACACTGATCATCGTCGAGCACGACATGGGCGTGGTCTTCAACCTGGCCGATCGCATTTCGGTGCTGGTGTACGGACAAGTGATCGCGACGGACACACCCGAGCGCATCCGCGCCAATGCGGCGGTGCAGGAGGCCTACCTGGGCACGGCGACCGCGGAGCACGAAGATGCTTGAGGTGCGCGACCTGCATGCCTATTACGGCAAGAGCCACATCCTGCGGGGTGTGGATTTCCGCGTCGACGATGGCGAAATTGTCTCGCTGCTTGGCCGCAACGGAGTGGGGCGTTCGACGACGATCAAGGCCATCATGGGCGACGTCGATCGCACCGGCTCGGTGGTGTTCAAGGGGCGCGAACTGATCGGCCTGAAGCCGCACCAGATCGCGCGCGGCGGCCTGGGTTATGTGCCGGAGAACCGCGACATCTTCCCTCAGCTGACGGTACGCGAAAACCTGATCCTGGGCATGAAGTCCACCAAGCCCGGCGGGCGCTGGAGCATGCAGGACATGTTCGACCTTTTCCCGCGCCTGCATGAACGTGCCGAAACGCCGGGCGGCGTGCTCTCCGGCGGCGAGCAGCAGATGCTGACCATCTGTCGCACGCTGATGGGCGACCCCGACCTGATCATGATCGACGAACCTACCGAAGGGCTCGCGCCGAAGATGGTCGAACTGGTGGCCGACCTGCTCGAGCGCATTGCCGCGCGTGGGGTGTCGATCCTGCTGGTCGAGCAGAAGCTGACGATCGCGCTGCGCATCTCCAAACGTCTGTACGTGATGGGGCATGGTCGCATCGTCTTCGAAGGCAGCGCCGATGACCTCAAAGCCAACGAGGCCGTTCGCAAGGAATGGCTCGAGGTGTAGGCTTGCTTGACGTTCACTGCGAAGGTGGTGTGTCACTCCCGTTACAGGACGTGGCTGCTGCCGGCACCTAAAATCGAACGAGCGTTCGATTTCTCGCCTGAAATGGAGACATTGCTCATGACTGCCAGCTACGAAGTTCGCGGCCCCATCGCCGTCGTTACTCTGAACAACCCGCCGGTCAACGGCCTGGGTTACGACACGCGGCGCGGCATTGCCGACGGTGTGGATCGCGCCAACGCCGACCCCGCCGTCAAGGCCATCGTCATCACTGGCGCCGGGCGTGCGTTTTCGGGCGGTGCCGACATCCGCGAGTTCGGTTCGCCCAAGGCGGTGGCCGAGCCGAACCTGCTGTCGTTGTGGCAGCAGTTCGAGGCTTCGACCAAACCAATCGTGGCCGCGGTGCACAGCGTTGCCATGGGCGGCGGTCTGGAACTGGCGCTGGCCTGCCACTACCGCGTGGCCGCGCCCGGCGCGCAGGTGGCGTTGCCCGAGGTCAAGCTCGGCCTTGTGCCCGGCGCGGGCGGCACGCAGCGCCTGCCGCGCGTGCTGGGTGTGGAGGCCGCGCTGAACATGATCGTCAGCGGTGAACCGGTGAAGAGCGAGATGCTGGCCGCCATCCCCGGCCAGAAACTTTTCGACAAGCTGATCGATGGTGACCTGATGGCCGGCGCGCTGGCCTTTGCGGCCGAGGTGGCCGACCGGCGTCCGCTGCCGCTGGTGCGCAATCTGAAGGTAACGCACCCGAACCCCGACGGCTACTTCGCCTTCGCTCGCAACGCCGTCAAGGCGATGGCGAAGAACTTTCCCGCGCCGGCCAAGTGCGTGGACTGCGTCGAGGCCGCCGTCAAGTCGCCAAAGTTCGAGGACGGCATGCGTTTTGAGCGCGACACCTTCCTGGCACTGATGGTGACGCCGGAGAGCAAGGCGCTGCGCAACGCCTTCTTCGGCGAACGCGCCGCCAGCAAGATCCCCGACGTGCCCGAGGACACGCCGCAGCGCAAGATCGAGAAGGTGGCGGTCATCGGCGCGGGCACCATGGGCGGCGGCATCTCGATGAACTTCCTGAATGCCGGCATCCCGGTGACGATCCTGGAGATGAAGCAGGATGCGCTGGACCGCGGCATCGGTGTGATGCGCAAGAACTACGAGTCGCAGGTCAAGCGCGGCAAGCTCAAGCAGGACAAGTACGAGCAGCGCATGGCCTTGCTGTCCACCACGCTGGCCTACGACGCCATCAAGGACGCCGACCTGGTGATCGAGGCGGTGTTCGAGGAGATGGGCGTCAAGGAAAAGGTCTTCAAGACGCTGGACGAGGTGATGAAGCCCGGCGCCATCCTGGCCAGCAATACCAGCACGCTCGACGTCGACAAGATCGCGGCCTTCACCCAGCGCCCGCAGGACGTGGTCGGCATGCACTTCTTCAGCCCGGCCAACGTGATGAAGCTGTTGGAAGTGGTGCGCGGCGCGAAGACGGGCAAGGACGTGCTCGCCACGGTGATGGGCGTGGCCAAGAAGATCAAGAAGACGGCGGTGGTCTCGGGCGTGTGCGACGGCTTCATCGGCAACCGCATGATCGAGCAGTACAGCCGCCAGGCCGGCTTCCTGCTGGACGAAGGCTGCACGCCGGCGCAGGTGGACAAGGCGATCGAGAAGTTCGGCTTCGCGATGGGCCCGTTCCGCATGGGCGACCTGGCCGGCAACGACATCGGCTGGGCCATCCGCAAGCGCCGCGCGGTCGAGTACCCCAACCTGAAGTACAGCAAGACCGCCGACTTGCTGTGCGAGATGGGCCGCTACGGCCAGAAGACGCAGTCCGGCTGGTACGACTATGTCGCCGGCAAGCGCGACGCGATCCCCAGCCCAGTGGTGGTGGAGATGATCGAGAAGCACCGCGCGTCCTTGGGCATCAAGCCGCGCAAGATCAGCGATGACGAGATCGTGCAGCGCCTGGTCTACGCGCTGGTCAACGAAGGCGCCAGGATTCTCGAAGAGGGCATCGCCAGCAAGGCCAGCGACATCGACATGGTCTACCTCACCGGCTACGGCTTCCCGCTGCACCGCGGCGGGCCGATGTGCTATGCCGACACGGTGGGCCTGTTCAACGTGGTGCAGGCCATGAAGCGCTTTGCCACCAACCCGCTGGACGACGCGGCCTTCTGGCAGCCTGCACCGCTGCTGGCCAAGCTGGCGGCCGAAGGCAAGACCTTCGGTTGAGCTTTGGCGCGGGCGCGTGAACATCGCACTGGCGATGGCGCGCCTGCCGATCGATACCCATTTTCCAGCCTGGGCGCGGCGTAGCGCCTGAACACCCCTCGAAGGAACCCCCATGACCCAAGCCGTGATCGTCTCCACCGCCCGCACGCCCCTGGCCAAGAGCTTCAAGGGCGCCTTCAACATGACGCACGGCGCCACGCTGGGCGGCTTCGCGATCAAGGCGGCCGTCGAGCGCGCCGGCGTCGACCCGGCCGCCATCGACGACGTGCTGATGGGCTGCGCAAACCCCGAAGGCGCCACCGGCATGAACATCGCGCGCCAGGCCGCGCTGCGCGCCGGCATGCCGCTGACGGTGGGCGGCGTCACGGTCAACCGTTTCTGTTCCAGTGGCCTGCAGACCATTGCCATGGCCTCGCAACGCATCATCGCCGGCGAGAGCGACGTGCTGGTGGCTGGCGGCGTGGAAAGCATCTCCTGCGTGCAGCAGGAGATGAACAAGCACATGCTGGTCGACAGTTGGCTGAAGGAGCACAAGCCGGCGATCTACATGAGCATGCTCGAGACGGCCGAGAACGTGGCCAAGCGCTACGGCATCCCCAAGGAGCGCATGGACCACTACGGCGCCGAAAGCCAGCAGAAGGCCTGCGCGGCACAGGAGGCCGGCAAGTTCAACGACGAGTTGGTGTCGTGCACGGTGACCGCCGGCGTGGCCGATGCGCAACTCGGCCTGCGTACCAAGGAAGTGACGATCAGCGCCGACGAGGGCCTGCGCCCCGGCACCACCTACGACGGCATCAAGGGCATCCGCTCGGCCTTGCCCGGCGGCGTGGTGACGGCCGGCAATGCCAGTCAGTTCAGCGACGGTGCCGGCGCCTGCGTGGTGGTCAGCGACACCTATGCGCAGCAGAAGAACCTCAAGCCGCTGGGCCGCTTCCTGGGCTTTGCGGTGGCCGGCTGCGAGCCCGACGAGATGGGCATCGGCCCGGTCTTCGCGGTGCCCAAGGTGCTAAAGCGCCTGGGCCTGAAGGTCGAGGACATCGACCTGTGGGAGCTGAACGAGGCCTTCGCGGTGCAGGTGCTGTACTGCGCCGACAAGCTGGGCATCCCGATGGACCGGCTCAACGTCAACGGCGGCGCTATCGCCGTGGGTCACCCCTACGGCGTCAGCGGCCAGCGCCTGACCGGCCACGCGCTCATCGAAGGCAAGCGCCGTGGCGCCAAGCGCGTGGTGGTGACGATGTGCGTCGGCGGCGGCATGGGCGCGGCCGGCGTCTTCGAAGTGCTGTGAGCACGGCAGCGCTGCGCACCGACGACGCCCGCTTCGCGGCGTTGCCGGGGTTCCCATATTCGCCCCACTACCTGCAGGTCGACGGGCTGCGCATGCACTATGTCGACGAGGGTCCGCGCGACGCGCAGGTCACGGCGCTGTGCCTGCACGGCGAGCCGAGCTGGGCCTACCTCTACCGCAAGATGATCCCGGTGTTCACCGCGGCCGGGTTGCGCGTGGTGGCCCCGGACTGGTTCGGCTTCGGCCGCTCCGACAAGCCGGAAGACCAGGCCTGGTACAGCTTCGAACGCCATCGCGATTCGATGCTCGACCTGATTGCCCAGCTCGATCTGCACAACATGCTGCTGGTGGTGCAGGACTGGGGCGGGTTGCTGGGCCTGACCTTGCCTCTGGACCAGCCCGAGCGCTACACCCGGCTGCTGGTGATGAACACTGACCTGGGCCTGGGCACGGTGACCGAAGGCTTCAAGCAGTGGCGTGCCTATGCCAACAGCCAGCCCGACTTGGCCTGTGGCAAGCTGATCCAGCGCGGCACACCGGGCATGACGGCGGCCGAGGCCGCGGCCTACGACGCACCGTTTCCCGACATCCGCTACAAGGCCGGCGTGCGTGCCTTTCCGAACCTGGTGCCCGATCGCGAGGACGCGCCCGGCGCCGAGCTCAGCCGCCGCGCCGCCCGGTACTGGAAGGAGCAGTGGGCCGGCGACAGCTTCATGGCCATCGGCATGACCGACCCGGTGCTGGGCCCGGCGGCGATGCAGTCGCTGCGCAAACTGATCCGCGGCTGCCCCGAGCCGCTGGAGGTGGCCGACGGCGGGCACTTCGTGCAGGAGCGCGGCGACCTGATCGCCGAAGCCGCATTGCGTCACTTCGGTCTCGCTCGAGGCTGAGCGCTGCCGATGGGCATCGACCTCGGCGCGCTGCGCGAGCTCTTTCGCAGGGCGCCGTTCATGGTCGACCTGGGTGTCGAGCCGGTGCACGCGGCCAAAGGCGAGGTGCACACCGTGCTGTCACTGGCACCGCGCCACCTGCAGCACACCGGCCAGGTGCATGCCGGCGTGATGGTCAGCATGGCCGACCACACGATGGGCATCGCCGCGCAGACGTTGGCGGCCGAGGGCTTCATGGTCATCACGGCCGAGCTGTCCACCAGCCTGCTGCGTGCGGCGGGCGGTGAGCGGCTGGTGTGCGAGGCCCGCGTGGTCAAGCCCGGGCGCAGCATCAGCTTCACCGAGGCCGATGTCTACTGCGAATCGGCCGGGCGGCCGCGCGTGCATGTCGCACGCGCCTCGGCCACGATGGCGCTGACGCGCCAGTCCTTGGTGTCCTGAATTGCCCTCTCATGCGCAAGACCCTCGATTTCCTGCTGCACCACTGGATCAGCGTGGGCCAGCTGCTGCTGCGGCCGCGCTTTGCCGAGCATTCGCTCGAGACCTTCGCCTCGGTGCTGGACACCTGCGAACGCATCGCGCGCGAGAAGTTCGCACCCTTCAACCGGCTGAGCGACACGCAGGAGCCGCACTTCGATGGCCAGCGAGTGCACCTGCCCGAAGCCACGCATGCGGCACTCGCGGCCTATGTCGAATCGGGCATGCTGGCTGCGGCGCAGGACCACGACATCGGCGGCATGCAACTGCCCTGCGTCATCGAGATGGCAGCCAATGCCTTCTTCCACAAGGGCAGCATCGCCATGGGCGGCTACGCCATGCTGACCAGCGGCAATGCCAACCTGATGATGGCCCACGGCACGCCGAAGCAGCGCGAGGTGTTCGCGCGGCGGCTGTTCGCCGGCCAGTGGTTCGGCACCATGTGCCTGAGCGAGCCGCAAGCCGGCTCCAGCCTCAGCGACTTGGCCACGCGCGCCGTGCCGGATGGAGAGGATTTCGAGGCCGACCCGCTGGGCCCGCGCTACCGGCTCAAGGGCCACAAGATGTGGATCTCGGCCGGCGAGCACGAGATCACCGAGAACATCGTGCACCTGGTGCTGGCCAAGATTCCGCTGGCCGATGGCAGCACGGTGCCGGGCACCAAGGGCATCTCGCTGTTCATCGTGCCGAAGCAGCGGGTGTCGGCCGAGGGCGAGCTGACCGGCGAGCGCAACGACGTGGCACTGGCCGGCCTGAACCACAAGCTCGGCTACCGCGGCACCACCAACACGCTGCTCAACTTCGGCGAGCATGGCGGAGCGGTGGGCTACCGCGTTGGCCAGCCCGGCGAGGGCCTGCGCTGCATGTTCCACATGATGAACGAGGCGCGCATCGGCGTCGGCCTGGGCGCCGTGATGCTGGGCTTTGCCGGCTATGAGGCCAGCCTCGACTACGCACGCCAGCGTCCGCAGGGCCGGCCAATGACCGTGGGCGGCAAGGACGCCAGCTCGCCGCAGGTGCCGATCATCCGGCATGCCGACGTCAAGCGCATGCTGCTGGCGCAGAAGAGCTATGTCGAAGGTGGCCTGGCGCTGGAGCTGTACTGCGCGCGCCTGGTCGACGAGTTGCACACCGGCGACGAACGTGCGGCGCGTGACGCCGGGCTGCTGCTGGAAGTGCTGACGCCGATTGCCAAGAGCTGGCCCAGCGAATGGTGCCTCGAGGCCAACAGCCTGGCCATCCAGGTGCACGGCGGCTATGGCTACACGCGCGACTTCCCGGTCGAGCAGCACTGGCGCGACAACCGCCTGAACATGATCCACGAGGGCACGCACGGCATCCAGGGCCTGGACCTGCTAGGCCGCAAGGTGCGGATGCACGATGGTGCGGCCTTCAAGCTGCTGGCCGCACGCATGCAATCCACCGTCAAGGCCGCGCTGCCGCACGAGGTACTGGCCGGCCCGGCGCGGCAGCTGCAGATGGCCCTGCAGACGCTGGAGTCGGCCACCCGCGCCGCCTGGATGCATGGCCAGCCCGACGAAGCGCTGGCCAATGCCACACCCTACCTGCAGGCATTCGGCCATGTGGTGCTGGCCTGGCTGTGGCTGGACGTGGCGGCGGTGTGCTGCGCCCGGCTGGCCGATGCGGCCGGCGACGAGGCCGCGCTGCAGGGCCACCTGGCGGCGATGCGCTACTTCTATGCCTACGAGCTGCCCAAGATCGACGCCTGGCTGCTGGCCGTGGCCTCGCGCCAGTCGGTGTGCCGCGACATGCAGGACGACTGGTTCTGAGCATGAAGAACGCGACGATCGACAAACTGGCCTGGGTGCTGGTCTACGCCGGCATGTTCGTCGCCGGCCTGGGCATCTGGACCCTGGAGCACCACCTGGCCGTCGGCTGGACGCTGGTGCTCGTCGGCGGCGCGATGATCGCGGTCGCTGCCTTCCTGATCTGGGTGCGCTCGCGGCGCACCGGATGAACTTTCGCTTCCACGACTTCGAAGGACACGCCATGAGCACGCCCGTACAGAAACTCTTCGACCTGAGCGGCAAGACCGCCCTCATCACTGGCGGCTCACGCGGCCTGGGACTGCAGATTGCCGAAAGCCTGGGTGAGGCCGGCGCGCGCGTCCTGCTCAGCTCGCGCAAGGCGGTCGACCTGGAAGAGGCCGCCGCGCACCTGAAGGCCAAGGGCATCGACGTGCATTGGCTGGCCGCCGACGCCAGCGACCCGGCACAGATCCAGAAGGTCTGCGACGAGGCGATGAAGCAGCTGGGCCAGGTGGACATCCTGGTCAACAACGCCGGCGCCACCTGGGGCGCGCCGGCCGAGGACTACCCGCTGGAGGCCTGGGACAAGGTGATGAACCTGAACATCCGCAGCATCTTCCTGATGAGCCAGGCGGTGGGCAAGGCGAGCATGATCCCGCGCCGCCAGGGGCGCATCATCAACATCGCGTCGATCGCCGGCTTGAGCGGCTCGATCGACGTGAAGTTCATCGCCTACGGCACCAGCAAGGGCGCGGTGGTCAACTTCACGCGCACGCTGGCCGGTGAGTGGGGCGCGTACGGCATCACCGTCAATGCGCTGGCGCCGGGCTTCTTCCCGAGCAAGATGACGAAGGGCGTGCTGGCCGAGTTCGGCACCGACAAGCTGGCGGCGCAGGCGCCACTCAAGCGCATCGGCGACGACGACGACCTGAAGGGGGCGGCGCTGCTGTTCGCCTCGGCCGCGGGCAAGCACATCACCGGGCAGATCCTGGCGGTAGACGGCGGCGTCAGCGCGGTGCACGGTGGCGGCTGATGCAGTTCGCCCGGCATATCCCCTTCATCCACCTGCTCGGCGCGGAGCTGCTGCGCTTCGAGGACGGCGAGAGCGAGATCGCGCTGGAGATCCGCGACGAGCTGAACAACTCCTGGCACGTGGCCCATGGCGGCGTGGTGATGACGCTGCTCGACGTGGCCATGGCCCATGCCACGCGCGCGCCGCGCCAGCCCGAGGAAGGCCCTGACCCGCGCGGCGTGGTCACCATCGAGATGAAGACCACCTTCATGCGCCCGGCCCAGGGCCGGATCACTTGCATCGGCAAGCTGATGCACCGCAGCGCCGCACTGGCCTTCTGCGAGGGCACGGTCTTCGATGCCGCCGGCGAACGGCTGGCCCATGCCACCGGCACCTTCAAGTTTCTCGCGGGGCTGCCTGCGGGCGGCCGCCGTATCCACTCACCAGACGCTTCAGACTAGGACACGACATGACGACGATGAACAAACAATGGCACCTGGTGTCTCGCCCGAGCGGCGAGCCCACGCCCGACAACTTCAAGCTGGTCGAAGCGCCGGTGCCCGAACTGCAGGACGGCCAGGTGCTGGTGCGCAACCACTTCATGAGCCTGGACCCGTACATGCGCGGGCGCATGAACGAAGGCAAGAGCTACGCCCAGCCACAGCCGCTGAACGCGGTGATGCAGGGCGGCACGGTGGGCGAGGTGGTGGCGTCGAAGAGCGCGGCCTACCAGGTCGGCGACAAGGTGGTCAGCGGGGGTGGCTGGCAGCAGTACCAGTTGGCCGACGCGCAGGCGCAGGCGATGATGCGCAAGGTCGACACCACGCACGTGCCGCTGTCGGCCTACCTGGGTGCGGTGGGCATGCCCGGCGTCACGGCCTGGGTCGGGCTGATGACCATCATCGAACCCAAGGCCGGCGAGACGGTGGTGGTCAGCGCCGCCAGCGGTGCGGTGGGCGCGGTGGTCGGCCAGCTGGCCAAGGCCCAGGGCTGCCGTGTCGTCGGCCTGGCCGGCGGGCCCGACAAGTGCAAGGCGGTGACCGACGAATTCGGCTTCGATGCCTGCATCGACTACCGCCAGCACCCGGACCTGAAGTCGCTGTCCGCGGCGCTGAAGGAAGCCTGCCCGAAGGGCATCGACGGCTACTTCGAAAACGTCGGCGGCCTGATCCTCGACGCCGTGATGCATCGCGCCAATGCCTTCTCGCGCATCGCCATGTGCGGAATGATCGCCGGCTACAACGGCCAGCCGATTCCGATGGCCGCGCCGCAGCTGATCCTGGTGAACCGCATGAAGGTGCAGGGCTTCATCGTCAGCGAGCACATGCAGCACTGGCCGCAGGCGCTGAAGGAACTGGGCATGGGCGTGGCCAGCGGCAAGCTCAAGTACCGCGAGACCGTGGCGATGGGTATCGAAGCCGCTCCCCAGGCCTTCATCGGGCTGCTCAAGGGGAAGAACTTCGGCAAGCAGCTGGTCAAGCTGATCTGAGGCTGCAGCGATGCGCTGGACCTGGATGCGCTTCGAACACTTGGGCGTCCAGGGCCTGTACGACGTGTTGGCCCTGCGCTGCCGGGTGTTCATCCTGGAGCAGGGCCCGTACCTCGACCCCGACGGTCTCGACGCGCACAGCTGGCATCTGCAGGGCCGCGACGATGCCGGCGTGCTGCAGGCCTACCTGAGGGCCGTCGACCCGGGCCTCAAGTACGACGAGCCGTCCATCGGCCGCGTCATCACCGCGCCCGAAGTGCGTGGCACCGGTCTGGGTCGCACGCTGATGCATGAAGGCCTGGCGCGCTGCGCGGCGCAGTGGCCGGGCTCGCCGGTACGCATCAGCGCGCAGGCCCGGCTGCGCGACTTCTACGTCGGCCTGGGCTTCGAGCCCGTGTCCGGCGAATACATCGAGGACACGATCCCGCACCTCGAGATGTTGTGGAGGCCGTCATGAGCATCGCCCACGACGTCTTCAACCAGGCCCCGCCGCTGGCCCATGCCAACCTGTTCCAGCTGAACTCGCCGCTGCAGGACGGGCTGGCCTGGCATCACACGGGCTATGACGGCGCGGGCTTCGACGCGGCCGAGGTCTGCGGCCTGCTGCCGGCCCGCACCGATGTCGACGCGATCCTGCAACGCGCCATGCCCTCCCTGCACTGAAAGTGATCCGATGAGCGAACTGATCCTGCACCATTACCCGATGTCACCCTTCGCCGAGAAGGTGCGGCTGCTGCTCGGCTACAAGCAACTGGCCTGGCGCTCGGTGCTGATCCCACCGGTGATGCCCAAGCCCGACGTGGTGGCGCTGACCGGCGGCTACCGCAAGACACCGATCCTGCAGGTCGGCGCCGATGTGTATTGCGACACCGCGCTGATCGCCCGTGCGCTCGAGGCGCGGCAACCCGGTCCGACGCTGTACCCTGCCAGCGCGCCGCTGGCGGTGCCGCTGGCGCAGTGGGCTGACGGCATGCTGTTCGGCGCCGCCGTCGGCTGGGCGATGCAACCGGCCGGAGTGGCCGCGATCCTGGGCGAGCAGCCGCCCGAGGTGCTGAAGGCCTTCGCCGCCGACCGCGCCGCCATGCGCGCGAACGCACCGCGGCCCACGCTGGCCGATGCCACCGCCCAGCTGAAGCAGCATCTGTCGGTCATCGCCGCGCAGTTGCGGCAAGGTGGGCCGTGGCTCTTCGGTGCGGTACCGAGCATCGCCGACTTTTCGGTCGGGCACTGCCTGTGGTTCATCCGCCTGGCGCGACCGGTGGCGCACCTGCTCGATGACTACCCGCCCATCGGCCCCTGGCTGGACCGGCTGTTGGCCATCGGGCACGCAGTCGCCACGCCGATGGACAGTGGCGAAGCCCTCGCCGTGGCGGCTGGCGCGGCCGCCCATGCGCCGGCGACGGTCGAACCTGGCCTGGGCTTCGAGGCCGGCCAGGCCGTCACCGTGGCCGCCACCGACTATGGTGTCGACCCCGTGGCCGGCACGTTGGTCGGCCTGAGCCCGCAGGAGTCGGTGCTGCGTCGCAGCGATCCGCGCGCCGGCATGGTGCATGTGCATTTCCCGCGTTTCGGTTTCCAGATCAAGGCCGACAAGACATGAAGCAGTTCAAGGGCCGCACGGCCGTGATCACCGGCGCCGCCTCCGGATTGGGGCTCGAAACCTGCCGGATCGCCGCGCGCGAGGGCATGAACGTGGTCATGGCCGACGTGCAGCAGGATGCGCTGGACCGGGCTGCGGCCGAGATTGCCGCCGCTGGCGCAGTGGTGCTGCCCTACCGGCTGGACGTGTCGAAGGCGACCGAGGTCGAGGCACTGGGAGCGGCCACGCTGCAGCGTTTTGGCGCGCCGAGCTTCGTCTTCAACAACGCCGGCGTCGGTGTTGGCGGGCTGGTCTGGGAGAACACACTGCAGGACTGGGAATGGGTGCTCGGCGTCAACCTGATGGGCGTGGTGCATGGCCTGCGCGTGTTCACGCCGATGATGCTGGACGCCGCAAGACAGGACCCGGGCTTCGAGGGCCACATCGTCAACACCGCCTCGATGGCCGGGCTGCTGAACCCGCCGAACATGGGCGTTTACAACGTCAGCAAGCATGCGGTGGTGTCGCTCAGCGAGACGTTGTACCAGGACCTGCGGCTGGTGACGGACCAGGTCACTGCCTCGGTGCTGTGCCCCTTCTTCGTCACCACCGGCATCACCCGCAGCGAGCGCAACCGCCCGGGCGAACTGGCGGCCGCGACGCCGACGAAGAGCCAGCTGATCGGCCAAGCGATGAGCGACAAGGCGGTGGGCAGCGGCAAGGTGACGGCGGCCATGGTGGCGCAATACGTGTTCGACGCGCTGCGCGAACAGCGCTTCTACATCTACAGCCACCCGCAGGCGCTGGCCTCGGTGAAGACGCGCCTGGAAGATGTGATGCAGGTCCGCAACCCCACTGACCCGTTTGCCCACAAGCCGGAGATCGGCGCCGGCCTGCGCGCGGCGCTGCGTGCCGCCACCTGAAGCTGCCAACGTCGTGGCCATGGCCGGCGGCCGATGAACGCCGCCTGCGCCAGCATCGTGGCGGGCTGGGCGGAACCGCGCCGCTCAACAGCCCAACGCCAGCGCCTGCAATACGCGGCCGCTGGCGGCGTCGACCAGCACCAGGTTCACGCGCCGCGGATGGGCCGCATCGGCCGGCCGCGACGGGCTGAAGCGCAGGCGCAAGGCCGCGGCGTCGTTCGCGTCCCAGGCGGCGATGGGCTCGTACTCGCGCACCACGAAATCGTGCGTCAAGTGGGCGCCGCGGTTCTCGCCTGATTTCACGGCGCTGGCATGGCCGTCTTCGGTCAGGGCCCAGAAGCCGGCGATGCGTGCCGGTGCGCCGGGCAGCGGGCGCAGTGCGGCATGGTAGGCCGCACCGTCGCGATGCATCGTGGCCTGCACGCTGGCGGGCGCGCGCGAGGCGGTCAACGCCAGGCCGGGCCAGCGCGGCTGGTCGCGGCCGTCGACCACCACTTGCGGGGTGTAGACGTAGCGCGCGCCACTGGTGCGAAGCAGCTGCGACTGGCGCTGCGAATGGGCGGGGCTGGAGAAGCGGTCCTTCCAGCCCAGCCGGTCCCAGTAGTCGACATGGAAGGACAGCGCCACCAGGTCGGTGCGGCCCTTCAAGGCGGACAGCCATCGGTCGGCCGGCGGGCAGGAGCTGCAGCCTTCGGAGGTGTAGAGCTCAACCACGACGGGCGCCTGCTCGGACGACCGTGCGCTGCACTGCGACGCGGCGTCGCTGGCTCGTGCCGTCGGCGCCAAGGCCATGACGACGACCATGCACGGGGGCAGGGCGATGCGCGCGATCGTGCTCATGCGGTACCTCCGCTGTGGGCTCTGGCGTGGGTCGGGCGGCGAGCGGGCTGCCTTACAGTCGGCCGCATGTCTGTGCGGGCGCATCTTCAGTGAGCACGGCCTTGCCAGCCGTGGTGGTGGGCGGCGGGCCTGCCGGGCTGATGGCGGCCGAGCGGCTGGCCGCTGCCGGCGCCGAGGTGCACCTGTACGACGCGATGCGCTCGGTGGGCCGCAAGTTCCTGCTCGCCGGCAAGGGCGGGTTGAACCTCACACACTCGGAGAGCTTCGAAGCCTTCGTCACACGCTACGGCCTTCGCCGCGACGAGGTCGAGGTGCTGTTGCGCCGCTTCGACCCGCAGGCCCTGCGCGACTGGGTTGCCGGCCTGGGCATCGATACTTTCGTCGGCAGCTCCGGCCGCGTGTTCCCCAAGGACATGAAGGCCGCGCCGCTGCTGCGCGCCTGGCTGCACAGGCTGCGCGAGCAGGGCCTGCAGTTCCACATGCGCCACCGTTGCCTCGGCTTTGTCGAGGCCGCGCCGGACGCGCTGGCGCTGCGCTTCGACACGCCGCTGGGCGAGTCGGTGGTGAACGCGAGCGTGGTGGTGCTGGCCCTCGGCGGCGCCAGCTGGTCGCGGCTGGGTTCCGACGGCGCCTGGGTGCCGTGGCTGCAAGCGCGCGGCGTGCCGGTGGCGCCGCTGCGGCCGTCGAACTGCGGCTTCGAAGTCGCGGGTGCCGCACATCGTGGCGGGGCGGGCTGGAGCGAACACTTCCGCTCGCGCTGCGCCGGCCAGGCGCTCAAGTCGGTGGCCGTCGAGTGGCGCGATGCCTCGGGCACCCCATGGCGCCAGGCCGGAGAGTTCGTCATCACCGAGTACGGTGTGGAGGGCAGCCTGGTCTACGCCGCGTCGTCGCAGCTGCGCGATGCCATCGACGCGGACGGTCAGGCCACGCTGTGCCTGGACCTGTTGCCGGCACGCAGCCTGGAATGGGTGCAGGCGGAGCTGGCCCATCCGCGCGGCAGCCGGTCGCTGTCTACGCACCTCAAAACGCGTCTGGGGCTTGCCGGGGTCAAGGCCGCCGTGCTGCACGAAATGCTGGACAAAGTGACGTTGGCCGACACCACGCAGCTGGCCAGGAAGATCAAGGCCCTGCCGCTGGTGCTGCGCCGGCCCAGGCCCATCGACGAGGCCATCAGCAGCGCCGGCGGCGTACGCTTCGACGCCATGGACGGCAGCTTGATGCTGCGGTCCGTACCGGGTGTGTTCTGTGCCGGAGAGATGCTCGACTGGGAGGCGCCGACCGGCGGCTACCTGCTCAGTGCCTGCTTTGCCAGCGGCCTGGTCGCCGGCGAGGGCGCGCGCGACTGGCTGGCCCGACCTTGAACGGAGGCGGACTTGCTGCTGGTGTTCGGATCGATCAACCTGGATCTGTCCTTCCGCTGCCAGCGGCTGCCCCAGCCCGGTGAGACGCTGCTGTGCGAGCAGCTGCTGGTTTCACCCGGCGGCAAGGGTGCGAACCAGGCCCACGCCGCGCAACGCTACGGTGTGGACACGCAGCTGGTTGGCGCCGTCGGCGACGATGCCTTCGCCGAGCCGTCGTTGCAATCCCTGCGCGACAGCGGCGTCGGGCTGGGAGCGCTGCAGCGTCTGCCCGGTGCCACCGGTCTGGCCAGCATCGGCGTGGATGCGCGGGGAGAGAACCAGATCCTGGTCGCGCCCGGCGTCAACCTGGCGCTGCGCCACGACGCTGTGTCCGATGCGCTGTTGTGCCGCTGCGACGCGCTGCTGCTGCAGGGCGAGACCGACGCGCGGCAGAACCTGCTGTTGCTTGAACGTGCCCACCGACTCGGTGTGAAGACCCTGTTGAACAATGCGCCAGCTCAGGACCTGTCGCCACGCCTGCTGCAAGCGCTGGACGTGCTGGTCGTCAACGCCCACGAACTGCAGCGCAGTGCAGCCTCATGCGGCATCACGGGTGGCGGTCCGATGGACTGGCTGGCCGAGCTGGCCGACCGGCATGCGCTGACCGTCCTGCTCACCTTGGGCGAAGAGGGCGTGGCCGCGCGCTGTGCCGGCCGCATGCTGCGACTGCCGGCCCATGCAGTGCCGGTGCTCGATACCACCGGTGCGGGCGACACGTTCGCGGGTGTGTTCGCGGCGGCGAGTTGCGAAGGGCGTGATCTGCGCGAGGCGCTGTCACGCGCCGTGGTGGCAGCCGCGCTGGCCTGCACCCGGCCGGGTGCGCAGCGCGCGCAACCCACGCGAGCAGAGGTCGACCGAGAGCTTGCGCTGTATGCGCCGCGCTGAGCGGCCCTACAACGCCATCGCCCGCGTGCCCTGGAACAGCGACTCGCTGAACTGGATCGAGCGAGGGCCGTCGTCGGAGATGGCCCACTGGCCCAGCGCCTTGGCCGACATGGGCTTGGCAAAAAGGAAGCCTTGCAGTTCGTCGCAGCCCAATTGGCGCAGGATCTGGTACTGCTCTTCGGTTTCCACGCCTTCCGCGACCACCTTCAGCTTCAGCGCTTGTGCCAGCTGCACCACGGCGCCGGCGATCTTTCGCGCCTCTTCGCTGCTCGCCAGGTCGAGCACGAAGCTGCGGTCGATCTTCAGCTCACTGGCGGGCAGCTTGCGCAGGTAGGCCAGGCTGGAATAGCCCGATCCGAAATCGTCGATCGAGATGTGCACGCCCACGGCGTCGAGGTCGCTGAAGATTCGCGCGGTCGCCTCGGTGTCTTCCATCGCCACCGACTCGGTGATCTCGCAGGTCAGCAGATCGGGGTTGATGCGGTGCCTGGTCAGCGAGGCGGAAATGCGCTGCGGCAGGTCGCGCTGGCGCAGCTGGTGTGCCGACAGGTTGACGGCCACACGCATGCGCAGGCCCTGGTCGCGCCAGGCCCGCGCCTGGCGGCAGGCCTCGTCGATGACCCAGGCGCCCAGCGAGTCGATCAGGCCGCTGCGTTCAGCCATCGGGATGAAGATGTTCGGGCTGATCGTGCCGCGTTGCGGATGGTGCCAGCGCAACAACGCCTCGACGCCGGTGATCTGCGCGCTCGGCGCATGGATCTTCGGCTGGTAGTACAGCTCGAGTTGCGAGTGGCTCAGCGCAAGGCGCAGGTCGCGCAGCAGTTCGGCCTGCCCGCGCGCATCCACGACCATGCGCGCGTCGAAGATCGAATAGGTGGCGCCACCGGCACTCTTGGCGGCACGCATGGCCACGCCGGCATTGGCGATCAGCGCCGACATCGAGCCATGCTGCGGATAGAAGGCCAGTCCGATGGAGCAGCCGATGCTCATTTCGCGGCCGTCCAGCTTGAAAGGCTGCGACACCGAATCGATGACCTGGGCCGCCAGCGGCAGCGCCTGTTGGGCCAAAGGTTCGCAGTGCAGCAGCATCAGGAATTCATCGCTCCCCAGACGGGCCACCAGGTGGGGCTTGGCAAGGGCACGCATGCGCTGCGCGACGCGCTGCAGCACCCGGTCGCCGAACTGGTGACCGAAGGCTTCGTTGACATGCTTGAAGCCATCGAGGGCTATCACCAACAGAGCCACCTGAGTGCGCTGCACGTCGGCCAACTGCTGCGCCTGCGCCAACGTTCCTTCGAAGCTGACGCGGTTGGGCAGGCCCGTCAGGTCGTCGCGATGCGCATGAGCCTGGAGTTCGCTGCGTGCCTTTTCCAGCCGGCTGCGCATGCGCGCCTCGACCGCACTGGCCAGCAGCATCACCAGCAGCAATTCCGTTCCACCGACGGAGGCCAGCATCGACAATGTGCCGGCAGCAATGACCGCCCCCGAAGCGAGTTCGTTCGGTGACGGCAAGCCGGCTGCGGCGAGAGCAAGCCAATGCGCACTGAGGACGCCGCTGCCAATGATCACGGCGGCCAATCCCTGGCGTTGCGGACTGGCGGTGGCCTCGCCCGACACGTGCGTGGCATGAAGTCCCCAGCCGAAGCCGCTGCTTGCCGCCAACCAGGCCAGGAACAGCAGGCCCGGATTCCATCCAACTTCCAGGGTCCGGGCGGCTGCGCTCAGCGTCAGGACCTGGGCGGCCAACGCCGCGCCACCCAAAGTCGCGGCACCGGCAAGTCGGCGAGTGCGCGACATGCTGGGCGAAAGCGACAGATACAACCCTGGCAATCCCAACACAAGGGTCGCCAGTGCCGCGGCGCCGACCCACAGCGCGTCGAAGCCGACGTCGGCGCCGGCCAGCAGGGCAGCCACGCTCAGCACCGCTGCGGCCCACAGGGTGGTGGACAGCGCCATGACCGCGGTCACCAGCCAGGGCCGGCGCTCCGCAGCGCTGCGCTGGCGCACACGCTGGCCCATGTCGACGCTCACGTAGGCGCCCAGCACCAACACCAACAGGTACATCGCGGACAGCATGTTGGCCTGGCTCAGGCTGGAAGGCAGATCCATGCGCTGCTCAGCGAGCAAAACTCACTGCAACCCCGAGAAGGGCAGTGGCAATCGACGGACACGGAGCCATTTGCGGGCTATCGGCCGGGCGGCGCGGGCCTTTAGGGCAGGAATCCGCATCCCGCCGGGGGGATCGCCGAGCCCGCCATCGCCGCGACATATGCACGGCCGGATGGCTCACCGGGCCATGGCACACTGCGCCGCCTTGAACCAGCCGCCCCGAGACGGGGCATAAGAATCTTGGATCCGATCCTGTTGCAGATTGCCACCGAGCTGGGCGCCCGCCCGACGCAGGTGAAGAGCGCTGTCGAACTGCTCGACGGCGGGGCCAGCGTGCCCTTCGTCGCGCGCTACCGCAAGGAGGCCACCGAAGGCCTGGACGACAACCAGCTGCGCGAGCTGGAAGTGCGCCTGGCCTATCTGCGCGAGTTGCAGGAGCGGCGCACCGCGGTGCTGAAGAGCATCGACGAGCAGGGCAAGCTGACGCCGGAGCTGCGCGCGGCGATCACCGCGGCCGAAACCAAGCAGGTGCTGGAGGACCTGTACCTGCCCTACAAGCCCAAGCGCCGCAGCAAGGGGCTGATCGCGCGCGAGGCCGGCATTGAGCCGCTGGCCGACAGACTGTTTGCCGACCCGTCGCTGGACCCGGCCACGGCGGCGTCGGCCTTTGTCAACGCCGAGGCCGGCTTCGCCGACGTGCCGGCCGTGCTGGACGGCGTGCGCGACATCCTGTCCGAGCGCTGGGCCGAGGACGCCTTGCTGGTGGGCCGGCTGCGCGACTGGCTGTGGGCCGAAGGACGGCTGCGCGCCCGGCTGATGCCGGGCAAGGATGAGAACGCCGTCGAGGTGGCGAAATTCCGCGACTACTTCGATTTCGACGACGCCATCCGCAGCGTGCCTTCGCACCGCGCGCTGGCGGTGTTCCGCGCCCGCTCACTCGACATCCTCGAAGCGCGCCTGGCGCCGCCCGACGAAGACAGCGAGTCCTCCGTATCGGCCGCCGAAGGCCGCATTGCCCAGCACCTGGACTGGCGCCATGCCGGCCGGGCGGCGGACGAGCTGCTGCGCAAGACCGTGGCCTGGACCTGGAAGGTCAAACTCAGCCTGAGCCTGGAGCGCGACCTGTTCGGCCGGCTGCGCGAAGAAGCCGAGGACGTGGCCATCAAGGTCTTCGGCCACAACCTGCGCGACCTGCTGCTGGCGGCGCCGGCCGGGCGACGCGCGGTGATGGGGCTGGACCCGGGCATCCGCACCGGCGTGAAGGTGGCGGTGGTCAGCGACACCGGCAAGGTGCTGGAGACCACCACCGTCTACCCGCACGAGCCGCGCCGCGACTGGGAAGGCGCGCTGCACACGCTGGCACGGCTGGTGGCCGCGCATGGTGTCAACCTGATCGCCATCGGCAACGGCACCGCCAGCCGCGAGACCGATTCGTTGGCCGCCGACCTGATGCGCCGCGTCGCTGCGGCAGCGCCTGATGTGCAGCTGCAGAAGGTGGTGGTCAGCGAGGCCGGGGCCTCGGTCTATTCCGCCAGCGAATTCGCCAGCAAGGAACTGCCCGAGCTGGACGTCAGCCTGCGCGGCGCGGTCAGCATCGCGCGCCGGCTGCAGGACCCGCTGGCCGAGCTGGTGAAGATCGACCCGAAGAGCATCGGCGTGGGCCAGTACCAGCACGACCTGAACCCGGGTGCGCTGGCGCGGCGGCTGGATGCCGTGGTGGAAGACTGCGTCAATGCCGTGGGCGTGGACCTGAACACCGCCTCGGTGCCGCTGCTGGCGCGCGTGTCCGGGCTGACGCCGGCGGTGGCCGCCAGCATCGTGCGCTGGCGCGATGCACACGGCGCCTTTCGCAACCGCGCACAGCTGCTCGACGTGGCGGGGCTGGGGCCCAAGACCTTCGAGCAGGCGGCCGGCTTCCTGCGCATCCGCGACGGCGAAAACCCGCTGGACATGACTGGTGTGCACCCGGAGACCTACGCGCTGGTGCAAAAGATGATCAGCGCCACCGGCCGGCCAATCGAGCGGCTGATGGGCGCATCGGACGTGCTCAAGTCGCTGAAGCCCGAAGCCTTTGCCGACGAGCGCTTCGGTGCCATCACCGTCAAGGACATCCTGGGCGAGCTGGAAAAACCGGGCCGCGACCCGCGCCCGGACTTCAAGGTGGCGCGCTTCAACGAAGGCGTCAACGACCTGCAGGACCTGAAGCCCGGCATGCTGCTGGAAGGCACCGTCAGCAACGTGGCCCAGTTCGGCGCCTTCGTCGACCTGGGCGTGCACCAGGACGGGCTGGTGCACGTGAGCCAGCTGGCCAATCGCTTCGTCAGCGACGCACGCGAGATCGTCAAGACCGGCGACATCGTCAAGGTGCGCGTGGTCGAGGTGGACTTGGCGCGCAAGCGAATCGCGTTGACGATGAAGCTGGATACGAAGCCGGCACCGAAGGCGGTCGACAGCAGCTTCAAACCGGCCGCGCGCGGCGAAAGGGTGCGGCCGGCAGCGCCGCAAACCGGCTCGGCCATGGCCGAGGCCTTCGCCAAGCTGCGCTCAGGGCGCTGAGAAGTCCTCGCTCCGCAACTCGATCGGCCGGCCGTGCGGAGTGCGGTCGGCGGCATGGTCCCAGGCGTCGCGGTAGCGAGCCAGCTCGGCGGCCGAGCTGGCGCCCTTGACGGCGACCAGCGCTTCCAGCGCGGCCAGCCAGTGCCGGTAGTAGGTGTCGCCCAGGTCAGCATCGCCGGCGGCCTGCGCTGCCGCGATCTGCTTCGACAACGCGTCGGCCCATTCCGGCCAGCTGAACAGGCCGCGCTGGTGCAGTGCCAGCGCCATCGCGAAGGCCTGCGCCTGCCAGGGTTCGGCGAACACCGGTTCGCCGCAGTTCTGCGGCATGCCGGGCAGCAGCATCGTCGTCATGCGGCCGGCTCCAGGTAACTCTCCCAGGCGTCGAAGGCCACGCTGGTGCCGGGTGCGGCGTCCACACCCCACAGCTCGGTGCCGCTGAAGGCCACCCGGTACAGCCACTGCGGCTGTTCGCCCAGGCCCTGCGCATGGCTGTCGGCGAAGACATGCATGCCCTGCACGCTTTCGATGACGCCGTGCCTGCCATGGGCGTAGCCCGGCAGGCGGGTGTGGTGGTCGACACGTTGCGCCCGTGTGCGCACTACATCGCCCACCAGGAAACGCGCGGGCGCCGTGGCCGGGCGCTCGGTGGGCGAACCCTTGGCCAGCGCCTCGGGCACCGCGTCGGCCTGCAGCACGCGCGCGACTGGCTGCGGCGGGTGCAGCGCGCGGCCGGCCTGCAACTCGTCCGGCCGCACGAGATTGCGTTCGGCCAGCAGCTCTTCCAGCGCGCCGATCCAGATCTGGTAATAGCTCAGGCTGGCATAGTCGGGCAGCGTCTCGCGAGCGGCGCGGCTCATGTCGATGTTCCAGCTGCCGGTGGCGCCCATGGCCAGCGTCACGGCCAGCGCGCGCGGTTCCCAGCCGGCGTGGAAGAGCTCGCCTTCGGCTTCGGGCTGCACGCGTTCGGCATTGGGC